>Ga0114948_10000002_pt1 | contig 89807 bp, 85 predicted proteins | sample CR04metaG_FD_83877 | JGI IMG/M metagenome (GOLD analysis project Ga0114948, IMG submission 83877) | Deep subsurface microbial communities from Mariana Trench to uncover new lineages of life (NeLLi) - CR04 metaG | ecosystem: Environmental > Aquatic > Marine > Ocean trench > Sediment | place...
AAAGTACACTTCCGTTGTCCTCCTGAGCTGACCGACATCCTACCGCGGCCCTTTGCGGCGAAACGCGGTCTTCCAGATTGGCTCAAACGCATGGCGGCCACCGTCCCCTGCGCCGATGTGAACAGTGAGATCCGCACCGTCAAGCAGTGCCCCCCGTTCGTCGACGCCATGGGCTTCGGTTTCATGGTGCCCCTGGTGACGGACATCCGCGTGGATCGCGGCAGCTTCGAGTGGGACTGGCAGCCCGGCCCCTCCAGCCTCGGCCGTTACACCCGTTCGCCGTTGACCTTTCACTTCGGTGAGCAGCTGGCCGGTGCACCCTTCGCCGACGGGGAGTGTGCCGCCATAAAATTCACCAATTACTGGACCATCGAGACGCCTCCGGGCTACGCCCTGCTGGTCACCCACCCGTTCAACCGCGAGGAGCTGCCTTTCCGCACACTGACCGGCCTGGTCGACACGGATCGGTACAAGGACGGCTGCATACAGTTTCCGGCCCTGTGGCAGGACCCGGATTTCGTCGGTGTGCTCGAGCGCGGTATGCCCATAGCCCAGTGCGTAGCGGTTCCCCGTGATGCTCTGACGCTGGAGTTCGGTGAGCTGGTGGGCGATGCGGCGCAAGCTTTCCGGCGTACCGTGGAAGCGGTGAATACCGCCCCCGGTGCCTACCGCCGGCACTTCCGCGTACCCAAACCGGGACGGGAATGAGAGTTCAGCCCAGGAGAGTGCGGCGAAGCTCCGTGGTCTTTACCCAGAAACGGCCCTTGGCGGCGCCGGTCAGCTTTTTTACCACCTCGTAGTAACGGGAGCGATCGTGCTTGAGCAGGCGCCGGTAGTGCGCCAGCGCCTCGTCCAGGCGGCCGAGCTCCTGCAGGCAGGCGCCCAGCGCCAGGGTTGTTGCCGCATCCTCCGGGGCCAGCGCCAAGCATTGCTCCAGCTGTTCCACGGCGTCGGCGAACCGGCAATGATCGATGTCCATCTCCGCGATGGCCCGGCGGGCTTCGATGTCGTTGCAATCAGCAGCCAGCAGATCGTCGAAGCAGGCACGCGCCGCGTCCTCCTGCCCCAGCTGGGTCAGGCACTGGCCCAGTTCGTAACGGGCGACCCGAAAGCCGGGCGTTTGTTCCAGCGCCTCGCGCAAGCACCCCACGGCCTCGTCCAACCGCCCTTGCCGGCGCCGGATCAGCGCCAGATTGTACTGTGCCGGCGGATAGGGCGGCTGCGCCCGGGCGGCGCGCCCATAGGCGACCGCCGCTTCCGATTCGCGGCCCGTCTCCTCCAACGCCGTCCCCAGGTCGCTGCGGAACACCGCATTGTCGGGTTCCAGCGCCAGAGCGCGCTGGAAGCCGTGCACCGCCCCTTGCGCGTCGCCGCGCTCGAGGACCAGGTGCGCGAGCTGAAAGTGGGCGGATGCGTCACCGGGAGAAGCTTCGAGATAACGCACGAGAACCTGCGCCGCGCCCTTCATGTCGCCAGCCTGGGCGAGGGTACGGGCGCGCTCGGGACTGTCTTCAGGCATGGCCCGGGAATAATACGCGAGAATAAATGGGGACAGATCGTTTTATTCTGAGAGGCGCCTCTCGTAGACCTCGATGAGGCGCGTGTACAGTGCCACGCGTCCGTCGTCGCGGCTTTTCAGATCGGCGAGGGTACGGCGTGCGCCGTCACGGTCTCCGAGTTGGAGTTGGTAGCCGATGGCGAGCAATCCCGGCTCCAGCCAGGTTGGCCGCAGCGCGGCGGCCACCAACGCATGTTCCACGCCCTCGCGCTGGCGGCCAACGAGCGCGAGCAGTTTGGCCGTGTAAACGCGCAAGGCCCAGTTTCTGTCGTTTGATCCAACGCCCCTGGTGGCGCTCACGTGGGTGTGAACGACATCGGCAATCCGGGCGAGATCCAGGTTGCGGCAATTTCCCTGCTCCGCGTCGTCCACCAACCGTCGCAGTACGTTGCTCGTGTACACGGTGTCTACGATCCCTGCCTGCGTCTCGAGCGCGGCATAGTGACGCGCGTCCACAGGGAGGCCCGAACCGCAGTAGCCACTCAGCCGATGCAGGGCAATAGCATAGCTCTGCCGCCCCCCATAGAGCGCATCCGCCCGATCCAAATGCTCGAATGCCTTGTCCAGCTCATTCCGGCCCAGGTACAGAGCCGCGAGACCCGTGTGCACCCGGGCCGAGTCCGGGTGTGTTCGCGCCGCGGCCAGCAGAATCGTTTCGTGGCTCTGCCAGTTGAGTACCCGGGCCATCGTTGTAGCACCATGGGTCAGGACCACAATGGCCACGACGACCACGAAGCTCCTCTTCCAGCGCAATCGTTGCGTCAAGCGCCCGGCCACCACGCCCAGGGACAGAAACAGGCCGGTGCTGGGCAGATAGTTGCGATGTTCGAAATAAAGTTCCAGGGGAACGATCGTCGACTCGAGCAAATGCGCGGCGAGAAAAAAGACCGGCCCAAACGCGATGGGGGCCCAGGCGCTGGCGCGTAGACGCCAGGCCAACAACAGTAACGCGAACCACAGGGCGATGGCGAGGATGGTGGTCGGTGGATCCAGCAAGCCCCGGGACACGACAAAATCGTCGTGAAACAGTCCCAGCGGCGAACCACCGGGAACCATGAGCAGATTGACACCGTAGTCGAACAGGATTCGTGCTTCGGTGATCAGACGTTGGTAGGCGGAGAAGTCCCGTCCCTGATAGGCCCCGAACAGTTTCCCCGGATCCATGGCCAGGGCGATCGCGGCGCCTGCTGCGGGCACGACGACGAGCAGGGCCAGTAAGCCGTGAACCAGGCGGCGGTCGGCTCGGGACCGCGGGCGCTGAAAGAAACTGAACTCCACGACGACAGCCAGCAACGGAAGCAGCGCGCCGTTCTGTTTGCTGAGGGCGGCAAGGGGCCAGAACAGAACGAAGCACAGACATAGGAGACCGACACCGAGCCGTCTGCGCACCTCCAGCAGTTGTCGGCCGCAGACGTAGCAGAGCAGACCCGCGAGCACGAACAACGTCGCCAGCTGTGCCATGCGTTGCACGATATAGAGCACCGTGCTCACCAGCATCGGCGCCAGCAGCCACAGGGCCGCGACCAGCAGTGCGAGCCACCAGCGTTGCGGGGCAACCCCCGACCGGGGCTCCGCAAGCAGGCGTCCCGCCAGCCAGAAGAGCAGCGCGCCAGACAGCAGGTGGATCATCAGGTTCGTGTACTTCAGCGACCACAATTCGCCGGCGCTGGTGAGCCAGTTGGCGACAAAGCTCAGCATCGTTATCGGTCGTCCGCGAATGTCGAATCCGCCCAGCACTTCATGCCAGGCGAGCGCCCCGGACTGCATGTCGATCAAAGACTCCAGATTTTCAAAATCGTCCAGCAGCACGGGACCCTGGAGACCTGGCCAGTAGACGGCCGCCGTGAGCATGAGCAATCCCCACAGAAGTGCGCCCGGCACCCACGTAGCTATCCCTCGATCGTTCATGGCTGCACAGCCCCGGGCCCGGGCTTGGGAAAATCACTCATGGCTTGCGCCCCATGGGGACGGATGCCCATACTTCCCAACCGTATGACGGCCTCGGATGATGCGCGGTCGTCGCAAGGACTTGGAGGAACAATGGGCGACAGATTGACTGGAAAGCGGGCGTTGGTGACCGCAGCCGCCCAGGGGATTGGCCGCGCCACGGCGCGGGCCTTCGCTGCAGAAGGGGCGCAGGTTGTCGCGACCGACGTGAATCGGAACATGCTCGGAGAACTGAACGGAGTGCCCGGTGTCGAAACCTGCCTTCTCGACGTCACCGATAATGATGCCGTGCTTGCCGTCGCCGCCGATCTTGGTGCTATGGACATCTTGTTCAATTGTGCCGGATTCGTCCATCACGGCGGCATCCTCGAGTGCGGCGAAAGCGATTGGGATTTTTCATTCGACCTCAACGTGAAGAGCATGTATTTCACGATTCGGGCTTTTGTTCCGGCTATGCTCGACGCCGGCGGTGGCTCGATCATTAACATGTCCTCGGTAGCGTCCTCCATCAAGGGGATTGCACATCGCTGTGTTTACGGTGCGAGCAAGGCCGCCGTTATCGGGCTTAGCAAGGCTGTGGCCGCCGACTACATCGATCGCGGTGTCCGTTGTAACGCCATCTGTCCGGGTACCGTCGAAAGTCCTTCCCTGCAGGCACGCATCGACGCATTCGATGACCCAGTCGCCGCTCGCCGCGAATTCATCGCACGCCAGCCCCTCGGCCGACTCGGCACGGCAGAGGAAATCGCCGCGATGGCAGTATATCTTGCGAGTGACGAATCGGCCTTCACTACCGGCACCATCATGGTGGTGGATGGCGGCGTGACTCTGTAAATCCGTCATCCACTTCCAGTGTAGAGTAGATGGCTTTGCGGACAGCGGCTACAGGAGAGGTAAGACAAGCGTGGACAGGCCCAGGTTTATTTTTCTCAATGATGAATTCGTGCCCTGGGAGGAGGCCAAGGTGCACGTGTCTACGGTTGCATTCAAATTCGGCACGGCCGTATTCGAGGGGCTACGAGGATATTGGAACGAGCAACAGCAGCAGATGTATCTGTTCCAGATGGACGCGCACATGCATCGGTTGGAGTTTTCCCAGAAGTTCATGCGCTTCGAACAGATCTTCGACGCCGCCTACGTCACGGAGAAGACCATCGAGTTGCTGCGGGCCAACGAATTTCGCACAACCGTGCACGCCATGACAACGGTCTTCGTGGATGGATTCGGCGGCCCGACGGTTTGTGGACCCGTAGGGCTCGCGATCACCGCGGCCCCGCGCGCGGAGCCAGGGTTGCTGAAAAAGGGTTGCACGGCTCAGGTGAGTTCCTGGCAGCGGGTCGCGGACAATGCCATGCCCATGCGTGTGAAGTGCAACGCCAACTATCAAAATGGCCGACTGGCCGGGCTGCAGGCGAAAGCCGATGGCTACGATACGGCAATACTTTTGAACACGCGAGGCAGAGTGGCCGAAGGGCCAGGTATGTGTTTCTTCATGATCCGCGATGGGGTCGTCAGCACGCCTCACACTTCCAGCGACATTCTGGAAAGCATCACGCGTTCCACGGTGCTCGAGCTGCTCCGGGAAGCCGGCGTCGAGACCCAGGAACGCGATATCGACCGCAGTGAGCTCGCGGCGGCAGAAGAGGCTTTTTTTTGCGGTACCGCATGGGAGATCACGCCGGTGGTGGCAATCGACAAGCTGAAAGTGGGTACCGGTGAAGTGGGCCCAATGGTGCGCAATCTGCAGGAGCGATTCTTCAGTATCGCCACAGGCGAGAGTAGTGACCATCCGGAGTGGCGAACCCCGGTGTACGAGGCCGACTAGAATCCGCTAAATCGACCAGCCGGTCGATTCGGCTATCTTCAGCATCCGAATTTCAGAGATGACGAGTAGCGAGTAAATCATGAACAATGCGTAGATAAGCCGATCAACGCGAAGCTTGGTGAATAGACACTGATTCGAGTACGCGGTCAGGCACACCAGCCCTACCCCGGTAATCAGTGCCTTCACGCCGGCGAACAGGCGCACATCCTTGGCGATCAGCAGATTCATGAACGGGTTCGCCTCTGTGGCAACGCCGAAATCCAGCAGTGTGAGTGTCAGCACGGCGTCGATGCCGCTCAACACGTAGGTGGCGACGACGAAGAACAACAAGCTGGGATGGTACCAGTCGAGAATCGCGTGCGTTGTGTAGCTATCGGCGCTGCGTCTCAGGCTTTTACGCCTTCCACGGTAACCCCACCGCCAATCCGTAAGAAGTGGATGCCGCTTTCGGCGATCGACCCAGGCCCGCTTGTTGTCGAACGCCAGCCCGCGCTCTACATGGGACATTTCGCGTGCACCACCTGGCGAGCCGAGAATTCGGGAGTTGATCGCGATGCTGACCACTGGATTGATACCGAGGTTCCCAAGAGATGTACAGCGTAGGGGTTCTTTTCCCAGAACGGGACGGTCAGGTCAAAAAATCTTCCTTCCTCAAGGAGGAAGCCGATTCCCAGGTAGTTCAGCGGCGCATGAGAAAGTCTCTTTCGGCTTTCAGCTCTTTCAAGCGTGCGTCCAGCTTGGAGTTCTGATAAAAGCCCCCACCCGGTTCATTACTCGCGAGTTGCAATTGGTGTATCGCGCCGTTCAGTTCACCGGTTCGATAATAGTACTCTGCCAACGCCATGCGGCTGCTCATTACCTTGCCGTTCAACCTGAACGCCTCGGCCTCCAGTCGATAGAGTGCCGCGTCCTTGGCGTAGAGACGCGAGTAGTCGTCCAAAATCACCAGCGCCCTGTCGCCTTCATCGTTACGCAGCAAGGCATCCACATAAGCGCGTACCACCTGTTTGCTGTCCGGGAACAACCCGTAGGCGTTACGGTAGGTTGCCAGTGCCTGTTCGGTGTCTCCGGACACGAGCTGCTGCTTGGCAAGCGCCACCCGGAATCGGACGCGCTCCGGGTGGGCCGCTATGAGCTTGCGCAACTCCTTGCTCGCCCTTTCGGTCTTCCCCAATCTGGTGAGCACCAGCGCGCGGCCGTAAAGAGCCGGGCTGCGGTCGCCCGTACCCTCCTCTTTCAGTTCCGCGTCGTAGCTGGCCAGCAGGTGGGCGGGGTTGTTGGTCGTCAGGACGCGTAGTTTCGCTCTCGTCAGTCCGAAGGTGATGCTGTCGGCATATTGCTTGTAGGGATATTGCTCGGCGCGGCCACGGCTGTCGGCTATACGCGACGTTGTCACAGGGTGAGTGGACAGAAACTCCGGCGGACGGCTGTAGTAGCGCGATGCAGTGTCCAGCTTCTCGAAAAAAGTCGGCATGGCGCGTGGGTCGTAGCCCGCCTTGGCCAGCATGGCGATGCCGACGCGGTCAGCCTCTTTTTCGTTTGTCCGGGTAAAGTTGAGCTGCGATTGCGCACCTGCGGCGGAAGCGCCGGCTATCGCCGCCTGCCCGGCCTGACTGTTCTGTGTCCCAATCAGTATTCCTGCAATCACTGCCAACAGCGTGGCGTACTGAGTGCCTTCGGCGGCGGCGATCCCTCGCGCGATATGGCGCTGGGTGACGTGCGCGATTTCGTGGGCCATCACCGAAGCAAGCTCGCTTTCGGAATCGGTGTTCGTGATCAATCCCGAGTGGATGCCGATATAGCCACCGGGAAGAGCAAAAGCGTTGATGGTGGTGTCAGCGATGACGAAAAAGTGAAAATCCGTCGTGCCCTGGCTGATACTGGATACCAAGGCGTAGCCGAGATTTTGGATGTAGCTTTCGATTTCCGGATCGTTGACGACAGGTAGCTGGGCGCGGATTTGGCGCATGATCAGAGCACCGATCTCGCGCTCGTCGGCTCGGGAAAAGGTGGCACTCGCGGCATCACCGAAATCCGGGAGTTCATTCTGCCCGCCGGCGGCCAAAGGCAGCAGCGCCCACAGTGCGCCGATGGCGAGCGGACGCCGGACGCACTGCCAGAGCCGCCGGTTGTTCCATCGGCGCTTAATCGAGGTTCTGCGCTCGACCCCTCTCGGGACTGCTGTCACGAAATCGAAACCTCTGGATTCTTTCCACTACCAGGTATTGCATATTGAGGGCATTTGCACTGATACAAGGGTCATCGTTAGGATCGGTGCGCCTGCCCTTCCATCGGGCCCGGGCGACGGAGCCCACCAGGGCGCGCCGTTGGGACACGATTGACATCATACAGCATCGACCAGGCCGTCGATTGGCCTGAAGAGGGACCTCATGAGCACGGCGAAAAATGCCTTTTATGCACAGTCCGGCGGCGTCACCGCCGTCATTAATGCCACCGCGGCAGCCGTCATCGAGACGGCGCGCCGCCACCCCGACGCCATCGCCAAGGTGTATGCGGGCCGCAACGGTATCATCGGGGCCTTGACTGAGGATCTCATCGACACCAGCCGGGAAAGCGACGAGGCCATTGCGGCGCTACGCCACACACCGGCCGGTGCCTTTGGATCTTGTCGTTATAAGCTGAAGGGTCTGGAAGAGAGCCGCGCTCAGTACGAGCGCCTGATCGAAGTCTTCAAGGCTCACGATATCGGCTACTTCTTCTACAATGGCGGCGGCGATTCCGCCGATACGGCCTACAAGGTCTCCCAGATCGGCGACACACACGGTTACGCAATCGTTTGTGTTGGTATTCCCAAGACCGTGGACAATGATCTACCGATCACGGATAACTGCCCGGGCTTCGGATCCGTCGCCAAGTACGTGGCGGTGTCCATTCGAGAAGCTGCTTTCGATGTCGCCTCCATGGCGCTTACGTCGACCAAGGTATTCGTACTCGAAGTGATGGGCAGGCATGCCGGTTGGATAGCCGCTGCCGGCGGACTGGCTGCGGAGCGCGCAGGCGATGCGCCCCAGGTGATTCTATTTCCAGAGGTTGCATTCGATGAACAGCGCTTTCTCGCCAGAGTAAAAGAGTCGGTGGATGCGAACGGCTACTGTGCCATCGTGGTTTCAGAAGGCGTGCGCAACGCCGAAGGTGAGTTTCTTTCTGAAACCGGCACCAGGGATGCCTTCGGTCATGCGCAGCTCGGTGGTGTCGCTCCCATGATTGCCCAATTGGTCAAAGATCGACTGGGTTACAAGTATCATTGGGCGGTGGCCGACTATCTGCAGCGAGCGGCCAGGCACATCGCGTCCGCAACCGACGTGGAGCAAGCCTATGCTCTGGGGCGCGCCGCCGTGGAGCTGGCGGTGCAGGGGAAAAATGCGGTGATGCCCATCATCGTGCGCACATGCGACGATCCTTACCAGTGGGAGGTGGGCACCGCGAATCTCGAAGACGTCGCCAACGTCGAAAAGAAAATGCCTTCGGAGTACATCAGTGACGACGGCTTCGGAATCACCGAAGCCTGTCGCCGCTACCTGCTGCCGCTCATCCAGGGCGAGGACTATCCACCTTACAGGAACGGATTGCCCGACTACGTGACGCTGCGTAACGAACCAGTGGCGAAGAAGCTGAATACCGAGTTCACGTTGTAGCGCCGATCAGCCTAACAGCGGCGCGATGACCAGACTGACGATGGCCATCACGTTGATGAGAATGTTCATGGACGGTCCGGAAGTGTCCTTGAAGGGATCGCCAACCGTGTCGCCTACCACGGTCGCCGTGTGGGTATCGGATCCTTTGCCGCCGTGATGGCCCTTTTCCACGTACTTCTTGGCGTTGTCCCAGGCGCCGCCGGCGTTGGCCATGGTCAGCGCCAGCAGCACGCAGCCCAGAAGAGCGCCGGCCAGTAGTCCGCCAAGGGCTTCCGGTCCCAGGCCCAGGCCCACGACCCAGGGAGCCGCCACCGCTACCACGCCCGGCGGCACCATTTTCTTCAGGGCCGCGGTGGTCGCGATGTCGATGCAGCGCGCCGTGTCCGGCTTGGCCTTTCCTTCCAGCAGACCAGGAATCTCACGAAACTGACGCCGAATCTCGTTGATCATGTCGAAAGCCGCATCACCCACGGCGTCCATGGTCATGGCGCCGATCAGAAACGGCAGGATGCCGCCCATGAGCAGGCCGATGAGCACCATCGGGTCGGTGAGCTCCAGGGAGAAGCCCGGAATGTGCGAAGCCACGGTCTCGACGAACGCCGTGATGATCGCCAGCGCCGCGAGCGCCGCGGCACCGATGGCAAAGCCCTTGCCGATGGCGGCGGTGGTGTTGCCGAGCTCATCCAGGGAGTCGGTGATGGCGCGGGTCTCCGGCCCCAAGCCGGCCATTTGGGCGATGCCGCCGGCGTTATCCGCCACCGGCCCGTAAGCGTCGATGGCCATGGTGATGCCGACGGTGGCAAGCATGCCGACGGCGGCGATGCCGACACCGTAAAGCCCGACCAGCTGGGTGGAGACGGCGATGATCATGCAGATGGTCAGCACCGGAATGGCCACCGACTTCATGCCGATGGCGAGGCCGGCGATGATCACCGTCGCTGCACCCGTTTCACCCTGCTTGGCGATGTGGCGCACCGGGCTGCCGGCGGTGTAGTACTCGGTAACCAGCCCTATGATGATGCCGCCGAAAGCGCCGACGATGACCGCGCCCCAGACTGCGGCGGCAACATCGGTGGCGACGATGACCAGGAAGGAAAGAACGATAAACGCGACGGTGGCGCCGATGGTGCCGATACGCAGCGCCACTTCCGGGCTCTTGGCGGAGAAACGGCGCACCAGGAAGATACCGAAAATGGAGCACACCAGCCCCAGCGAGGCCAGCGCCAGGGGCAGGAACATGAGCGCCTGCCGCTCACCGAGGGGATCGAGGATATCCACCGCCAGGGTGGACGCCATGGCAATGGTCGCGATGATGGCGCCGCAATAGGACTCGAAGATGTCCGAGCCCATTCCCGCCACGTCGCCGACGTTGTCGCCGACGTTGTCGGCGATGACGCCGGGATTGCGGGGGTCGTCCTCGGGAATGCCGGCCTCCAGCTTACCCACCAGATCCGCGCCGATGTCGGCGCTCTTGGTGAAGATGCCGCCACCGACACGGGAAAACAGTGCCACGCTGGAGGCTCCCATGCCGAAACCGTGGATGGTGTGGGCGGTCTCCGGATCGCCACCGAAGAACAGGTACAAGGTGCCGAGCCCGATCAGTCCCAGGGATGCCACCGCCAGGCCCATGATGGAGCCACCGAAGAAAGCCACGGTCAGGGCCTCGGCCGCTCCCTTGGTGTGGGCGGCCGTGGTGGTGCGCACGTTGGCGCGCGTGGCGGTGTTCATGCCGATGTAGCCGGCGCCGGCGGAAGTCAGCGCACCGACCAGGAAGGCCATGGCCGTGCCCATGCCCAGACCCGGGGTGAACAGCAGGACCAGGAACAACACCAGCACGAACCAGGACAGCATCTGGTACTCGCGGCGCATGAAGACCATGGCGCCGAGGTGGATTTCCTCGCCGATCTCCTTAACCTTGGGATCGCCTTCGGGATATTCCCGAACTTTCTGATAGATGTAGTGCGCGACGATCAGACCAATGATTCCGAAGATCACCGGCACCAGGGCGTTCAAGCTCATTTTTTTCTCCCGGTCGGCCCCTGCGAAGCCGCCGAACTATAGAGGAAATCGCCATCTTCCTCAATCTTCGCCGCTGCTATACTGCCTCAGGGTTCGAAGCACAGGAACGAGCGTGCCTCCTTCCGGGCGGAGCCGGAGAAACCACAATTCTGAACATCCGCTTTCCTGCAGAGTGAACACCGTCCTCTTTTCCAACCATCACCCGGACTCCTACTACGCTGCCAGCGCCAACCCTCATCCGCGTCATTCGGATCTGGAAGGCGAGGTGGAAGCCGACGTGTGTGTCGTGGGCGGTGGTTTTACCGGCGTGTCGGCAGCGCTGCACCTGGCGGAGCGCGGCTACCGGGTGGTGCTGGTGGAGGCGGCACGCATCGGCTGGGGCGCGTCGGGCCGCAATGGCGGGCAACTCGGCACCGGATTGCGCAAGGACGCCATCGAGCTCGAGCCAAGGTTGGGGCGTGATCGCACCCGGGCGCTCTGGGACATGGCGGCGGAGGCTATGGAGATCGTCACCCAGCGCATCCATCGCCACGCAATCCGATGCGACTACAGGCCCGGCAATCTCCTGGCCGCCACCCGTAAACGATTTCTTCCGGAGCTCGCCGCGGAGGCGGAGCTCGTGTCCACGCACTACGGCTATCAAGGATATCGTTTGCTCGATCGGACGCAGATACGCGAGGCGGTGGCGAGCGAACAATATTGCGGTGGCCGGATGGATTCCGGCGGTGGCCATCTGCACCCCCTGAACTTCGTTCTCGGCATGGCGGAGGCAGCGCAGGCGGCGGGGGTGCGCCTCTACGAGAATTCGGTGGTGGAGCGCGTGGATTGGAGCCCCTCACCGTTGGTGAAAACCGCTCGCGGCCAGGTGCGCAGTCGCTACGTGCTCCTTTGTGGCAATGCCTACCTGGGAGACGTGGAGCCGCGCATCAGCAAAAAGATCATGCCCATCGCCAATCACGTGCTGGCCACGGAGCCCCTCGGCGAGGAGCGTGCCCGTGAACTGATCCGCGACGACTGCTGCGTGTGCGCGACGAAGTTCGTGGTCGATTACTACCGCTTTTCGGCCGACCATCGCTTACTATTCGGCGGCGGCGAGACCTATTCATTCGAGGAGCCAGCGAACACAAAAGAGTTCGTCAGACGTTACATGCTCGACGTCTTTCCGCAGCTCCAGGATGCCCGCATCGACTACGCCTGGAGCGGATTGCTGGCGGTCACCATGGACCGATTGCCGCACTTCGGACGCTTGGGTAGTACGGGTTTCTTCGTTCAGGGTTTCTCGGGTTCTGGCGTGGTGCTCACCCAGCTGGCCGGCCGCCTCATGGCGGAGGCGGTGGCCGGCAGCGTCGAGCGCTTCGATGTGTTTGCCGACCTGCAGCACAGGAGCTTTCCGGGCGGCGCATTGCTGCGAAAACCGCTGCTGGTCGCGGGGATGCTGTATTACGCCCTGAAGGATCGCCTGTAACCTGCAGGTCGGGCGTAGGTTGGGCTGAGAGTCTGTGAATCAATCACCCGCCTAGCAGGGCACGCCCAGGAACCGTCTCGCTAGGTTGGGCGATTCATTCACAAACTCTGAGCGCAGCGAAGCCCAACATTCCGGCAGACGTGTTGGGCTTCGCGCCGCTCAGCCCAACCTACGGTACGGTGGAAACAACGCAACGCCTGCGCCTGTCAGCAATTCCGCCGTCTCGTACAGCGGCAATCCCACCACACCGGAATAGCTGCCCTGCAGATCGCTCACGAATGCCGCGGCGCGCCCCTGGATAGCGTAACCACCGGCTTTGTCCAACGGTTCGCCGGTGGCGGCGTAGGCTTGGCACTCCTGTCTCGAAAGTTGCCGGAAGCATACCCGGCTTTCGCTCAGGCGCACGCCTGTGCCGTGGGCGTGGGCCAATGCTACCGCGCTCAGTACCCGATGGCAGCGACCGGACAGGGCCATGAGCAGCTCGCAGGCGTGGGCCGCGTCCCGGGGTTTGCCGAGCACCTCGTTTCCCAGCACGACGATGGTGTCGGCGCCCAGCACCAAGTCCGCGCCAACCTTGGCCAGCAATCCCCGGCCGGTTTCGGCTTTCAGCACCGCCAGGCGTTGCACCAGCGCATCCGGCGTTTCATCGGCAAGCATGGATTCGTCGATTTCCAGATCCAGGATCTGGAAGCTCACGCGCAGCTGATTCAAAAGCTCGCGTCGTCTCGGTGATCGGGACGCCAGAACGATCATTTGCCGCGGTGATAGGGGTGGCCGCGCAGGATCGACCAGGCGCGGTAGATCTGCTCCGCAACCAGCACCCGCACCAGCCCGTGGGGCAGGGTGAGATCCGAAAGCGACCAGCGCAGATCCGCGCGCCTTCGGCATGCGCCCGACAGTCCGTCGGCGCCGCCGATGAGCATCGCGATATCCCTACCCTGGGAGAGCCAGGTTGCCAGAAGCTCGGCGAGACCCTCGCTGCTGTGCTGGGTACCAGGCTGGTCGAGGGCGATGACATAGTCGTTCTTCGCCAGAGCCGCCAGTAAGCGGTCGCTTTCTTTTTGAATGGCCTGCTTCGTGGGCGTGGCCCTGCTGCGGGACGCAGCGGGGACCTCGGTGAGCTCCATGGCGCACTCCCTCGGGAGGCGCCGGGCATACTCCTGGAATCCCTGTTGTTGCCATCCAGGCAGCCGGGTGCCAACGGCAATCACTTTGACACGCATTCAGCTGGCCACACCTCGCGGTAATTGCTGCGCGGGGATTTCGCGACTGCTCCACAGTTTCTCCAGCTGATAAAATTCGCGCACATCCGGCTGCATGACATGCACCACGACGTCGCCGAGATCCACCAGAACCCACTCGCCAGCGCCCATCCCTTCGACTCCCAGGGGCGCCTCGCCGGATTGCTTGGCTTTCATGACCACATTGTCCGCCAGCGCCGCCACCTGTCGCGCCGAGCGTCCGCTGGCGATGATCATGTAGTCGGTGAAGTTACTGAGCTTACGAACATCGAGCTCGAGGATATCGACGGCCTTGAGATCCTCCAGCGCGTCGACGGCAAGCTGGCGCAAGCGATCACTCTGCATGTGAGTAGCACCTGGTGCGTTTTATCAATTCAATCACCTTGTCGGGAACCAGAAATCGTATGCTGCGGCCCTCGGCAACGAGCGCGCGGACACGGGTCGCGGAAATGTCCAATAGCGGTGGCTCGCAGATCATGATGCAGCCGGCGGGCGCCGCCGCCAGAGTCGCGACGTCGTCGCAGCGGCGCTGGGCGAGCAAATCGGCGATTGGGCCCAGGCCGGGAAGCGCGCCACCGGGCCGGTGGGCGACCGCCAAGTGGGCGAGACCGGGAAGATCTTGCCAGCGGTGCCAGCGGTCCAGATTCTGGAAACTGTCCATCCCCAGAATGAAGACAAGCACCGTATCGGGAAATTCCTGTCGCAACGATTCTAATGTGTCCACCGTATAGGTAGGCCCGTCGCGGTTCAGCTCGCGGGCGTCCACTTCCAGTCCGGGCACGCCGTCGACGGCCGCCGACAGCAACTCCAGACGCCGTGCACCATCGGCGCGGGGCGGCTCGCGCAGTCGCGGATTGGAAGCGGGCAGCAGGCGCACGACATCCAGGGACAACTGCTCGCGTATCTCCAGTGCCAGCCGTAGATGTCCGCAGTGAACGGGATCGAAGGTGCCGCCGAGGATTCCGATGCCTGCCACTCAGGCCCTGAATTTGCGTACTTGCAGCGCTCTCATTGGCGCACGTGGCCGTCGCCGAGCACGATGTACTTCAGACTCGTGAGTCCTTCCAGACCCACGGGCCCGCGGGCATGCAGCTTGCCGGTGCTGATGCCGATCTCGGCCCCGAGCCCGTACTCGAAGCCGTCGGCGAAGCGTGTCGACGCATTCACCATCACCGAGCTGGAATCCACTTCACGCAGGAAGCGTCCGGCGCGCCCCAGGTCCTCGGTGACGATGCTGTCGGTGTGCTGGGAGCCGTGCTCGCGTATGTGATCCATGGCCTCGTCGATCCCGGCGACCACGCGTATGGACAGGATGGGCGCGAGATACTCGGTGTCCCAGTCCTCGTCGCTGGCGGCCTTGCAGTCGCCCAGCAACGCGCGGGTTTCGGGACAACCGCGAAGCTCGACCCCCGCCGCCGCGTACTGCTCGGCCAGGGTTGGCAGCACTTGCTTTGCGATGTCACGGGCCACCAGCAGCGTCTCCATGGTGCAACAGGTGCCGTAGCGCTGGGTCTTGGCGTTGTAAGCAATAGCGATGGCCTTGTCGCAATCGGCGCGATCGTCCACGTACACGTGGCATATGCCGTCCAAGTGCTTGATCACCGGTATTGTCGCCTCACGGCTGATGCGTTCGATGAGACTCTTGCCACCCCGCGGCACCAAGACGTCCACGTAATCGTCCATGGTGATGAGCGCGCCCACCGCTGCGCGATCCACAGTCTCTACCACCTGCACGGCTTGCGCGGGCAGCCCCGCCTGGGCCAGGCCTCGATGAATGCAGGCGGCAATGGCTTGATTGGAGTGTATGGCCTCGGAGCCGCCCCGCAGGATGGTGGCATTGCCCGCCTTGAGGCAGAGACCGGCGGCATCTGCCGTCACGTTGGGACGCGACTCGTAGATGATGCCGATGACCCCCAGGGGCACGCGCATGCGTCCCACCTGGATCCCCGACGGCCGCGTTACCAGGCTGCTGATCTCTCCGACGGGGTCGGCCAGGGCGGCAATCTCGCGAAGCCCCCGGGCCATGGCGGCGATGCGCTGATCATCGAGCTCCAGGCGGTCCAGCAGAGCGTCGCCAAGACCCTGGTGGCGGGCCGCCTCGAGATCTTTACCGTTGACTTGCACCAGCTCGGCGGCATGGGCTTCGATGCTCTCGGCGATGGCCAGCAGGGCGGCATTCTTGTCCGCGGTGGTGGCGCGCGCCACCACCGCGGAGGCGATGCGCGCGTTCCGACCCATGGCCTGCATGGTGGCAGCCACGTCGTCTGCCGGCTGGATGATGTCCGCTGGTCTTGCCATGATGAACGAGTATGCCTGAGCTTGAAGGGGGACAGATTTCAAATCTGTCCCCTCGACGAATTATACGGCTTTCCCAGGCCGAGCATCAGCCCGCCCATGGCCAGAGCGAGGCTCTCCAGGGCGTCCCAGGGATTGCCCGGGGCGCCGCCTTTGGTGATCCGATCGGTGCGCGCTGCCTGGCGCAGGATGTCCAGCCACACGGGGGCCGGGTGGCGGCGAAGTGCGCTGCTCATGAGGTCTCGGCGCTTGTCCCAGACGCGGTGACTGGCTAAGACCTTATCCAGGCTTGCGCCGCCCGCCATGTCACCGGCCATGCGGCTGACGCTGCGAAGCTCGCGGGTGAGCGCCCACGCCACCAGCGGCGGCGCCACGCCTTCTTCGCGCAATCCGTGCAGTATGCGAACGGTGCGCGCCGCGTCGCCGGCCAGGGAGGCATCCACCAGGTCGAAGACGTCGAAGCGTGCGCTGTCGGCTACCGAGTGCAGCACATCCTCCAGATCCAGGCGCGCCTCGCCGTGCAGCAGGTGGAGCTTGTCGATCTCCTGGGCGCAGGCGAGAAGATTGCCTTCCACCCGTTCGCTCAGGGCTTGCGCCGCGCCAGCGGAGAGGGTCAGGCCACGGGCACTGGCGCGGCGGCGGATCCAGCCGCTCAAGCGTTGCGACTCCACGGGCCAGGTGCGGATCGCGGCGCCCGCTTTTTCCAGCGCCTTGTACCATTGCGTCGAGGCGCTGCCGCGATCGAATTTGTCCATGGTGACCACGAGCAAATTGTCTCCTGGCGGATCCGCGGCGTAGTCTTTGAGCGCGCGTGCACCGGCATCGCCGGGTTTGCCGCTTACCAGGCGCAGATCAATGATCCGCTTGTCCCCGAACAGGGACAAGCTGGCGGCATGGGCTCTGAATGTGCCCCAGTCGAAACCGGTTTCGGCGCTCAAGAGCACGCGCTCGTCGAAGCCCTTGTTGCCGGCGGCGGCGCGGATGGCGTCCCTGGCTTCCTGGATCTGCAGCGGCTCCTCGCCGCCGAGCACATAGATGGGGGCGAGGCTACCTTCCAGGTGCTTGTCCAGTTGATCGATTCTCAAGCGCATGCCGATGGTGCTACTTACCCAGCGCTGCTTCCGTGAGCCGAATGATTCGCTCGGCGGCGTCACGCTGCATGTCTATTCGCAGGGTTTCCACGTTGCGGGTGGCGCCGATGACGGCGGTCGGGTCGAACACATAAATGCGTCTGATCACCAGGTGCTCCGGCGGCACCAGCATGGTCCCGTCCTTCATGCGGACCGAGAAATCCAGAGCGTAAAGGAGTTCGAATTCCCGCGCCTTGCCGGTGGCGGCGTCCACCGCGACAACCCGCTGCTCGTAGTTCTCGGATTGCACTTTTATCACCGCATCCGATTCCGCCGCTGTCCTGGCCAGGCTGGCACCGCCGCTGTCCAGAAAGATGGCGAGATCGTCGGAGATCCCGACGGGAGCATCCACGTAAACGTTTCGAAAGTCCTCGGGAAGCGTGATGCTGCCGCGGGCTCGGAAACCACAGGCGGAAACGAGCGCCGCCGCCAGCAATACCACCAGTGTATAGCGCACCGTCATACGACGATGTTCACCAGTTTCCCCGGTACCACGATGACTTTCTTGACGCCGTCGCCGACGAAGCGTGCCACGTTGGCGTTCTTGAGCGCCTGTTCCTCGATGTCTCTGTTGTCGGCGTTTTGATCGACGCGGATCTCGCCCCGCTTCTTGCCGTTTACCTGAACGATCAGATCGACTGTGTCGCGGGCGATGGCCCTCGGGTCATGGTGCGGCCAGGGCGTGTCCATGATTTCTTCCCTATGGCCGAGTGCCTGCCAGAGGGCGTGGCAGATGTGCGGAACGATGGGGGCGAGCACCAGCACGATAATTTCCAGGCACTCCCTGGCGACACCACGTCCCTGGGGCGAATCGTCCTTGAAGCTGGTGAGCGCATTCACCAGCTCCATGGCGGCGGCGATGGCCGTGCTGAACTTGTAGCGGCGGCCGATATCATCCCCGACCTTGACGATGGTGGCGTGGGCGCGGCGGCGGAGCTCGCGCTGCTCCGGGCCGAGCTTGCCGGGGTCCGGAATCACCGCCAGTCCCTCGCGGGTATTCTGGTGCGTGAGCTTCCAGAGCTTTTTGAGGAATCGAAACGCACCCTCCACGGCGGTGTCGGACCATTCCAGGGTCTGCTCAGGCGGTGAGCTGAACATCATGTACAGGCGCACGGTATCGGCGCCGTACTTCTTGATCAGGTTTTCCGGATCGACGGTGTTGCCCTTCGACTTGGACATCTTGGCGCCGTCTTTCAGCACCATTCCCTGCGTCAACAGGTTAGCGAAGGGCTCGGTAAGCGGAATCAATCCTTCGTCACGCATCAGACGCTGAAAGAATCGCGAATAAAGCAGATGCAGGATGGCGTGCTCGATGCCACCGACGTACTGGTCCACGGGCAACCAGTAAGCCGCGCGCTCGTCCAGCATGGCGCTGTCGCAATCGTGGCTCGCGAAGCGCGCGAAATACCAGGAGGACTCGACGAATGTGTCCAGGGTGTCGGTCTCGCGCCTGGCGGGCCCGCCGCATTCCGGGCAGCTTGTCTCGTAGAAGGCCGGGATCTGACTGAGCGGCGGCACCACGCCATCCACCTGCACGTCCTCGGGAAGACGCACAGGCAGATCCCCGTCGGGCACCGGCACCGCGCCGCAAGCTTCGCAGTTGATGATGGGCACCGGACAGCCCCAGTAGCGTTGCCGTGACACGCCCCAGTCGCGCAGGCGGTAGTGGATGGTTTTTTTGCCGCGGCCGCGTTTCTCCAGCCACCCGGCGATGGCCTCGAATGCCGCCGTGAAGGCTAGCCCGTCGAATTCGCCGGAGTTCACCAGCACACCCTTTTCCACATAGGCCTCGGCCTGAATGTCGACGGCGCTGCCGTCAACCGGCGCAATGACCTGGACGATGGGCAGATCGTACTTTCGGGCGAACTCGTGGTCGCGCACGTCGTGACCGGGAACCGACATGATGGCGCCGGTGCCGTAGCTCATGAGCACGAAGTTGGCGACCCACACGGGCAGCTTGTCACCGCTGATGGGGTGAATGGCGTCGCAGCCGAGCGCCATGCCGCGTTTTTCCATGGTCTCCATGGCCGCTTCCGAGGTCTCGATGCGCTGGCAGTCCTCGATGAAGCGCGCGACTCCGGCGTTAGTCCCGGCGGCTGCACGGGCCAGCGGATGTCCCGCGGCCACTGCCATATACGTCGCACCCAGCAGGGTGTCGGGGCGGGTCGTGTAAACCTGCAGGCTTGCGCCGCCGTCGGCCAGGGGGAATTCGATCTCCACGCCCTCGGACCGCCCGATCCAGTTGCGCTGCATGGTGCGCACCGCGCCGGGCCAACCGTCCAGGTCGTCGATGGCCGTCAGCAGATCCTCGGCGAATGCCGTGATCTTGAGAAACCATTGAGGGATCTCGCGGCGCTCGATGATCGCGCCGGAGCGCCAGCCGCGGCCGTTGATCACCTGCTCGTTGGCGAGCACGGTCTGGTCAACCGGATCCCAGTTGACCTCGGCGTTTTTCTTGTACAGAAGCCCCTTCTTGAACAGCCGTGTAAACAGCCACTGCTCCCAGCGGTAGTATTCGGGCCGGCAGGTGGCGAGCTCGCGGTCCCAGTCGTAAGCGAAGCCGAGGCGTTTGAGCTGGCCGCGCATGTAATCGATGTTCTCGTAAGTCCACTTCGCCGGCGGGACCTTGTTCTGCATGGCGGCATTTTCCGCCGGCAGGCCGAATGCATCCCAGCCCATGGGCTGCAGGACATTCTTCCCCTGCATGCGTTGATAGCGACTGATGACGTCGCCAATGGTGTAGTTGCGCACGTGTCCCATGTGCAGGCGGCCGCTGGGGTAGGGGAACATGGAGAGACAATAGAATTTCTCTTTGTCCGGGTCTTCGCTGACCCGGAACGCGCCCGATTCCTCCCAGTGGCGTTGCGCCAGGGTCTCGACTTGGTCTGGAAAATAGCGTTCGTCCATGGATCCGTAAGCGTCTGGTCGGATCGGCGAAGAATACAGGCTAGGCGAAAGGATCGACAGTTCAGGCGTCGTCGTGGCCGGTCTCGTAGGCGTAGTCGAAGGAGTCGGAGTGGAAGCGGGCAGGGTCCAGACCGCGGGAGACGAGGCTCTCGCGCGCGGCCTTCACCATGACCGGTGGCCCGCTCGCGTAGACGGTGTAGGGCGAAAGATCCGCAAAGTCCGCCAGCACCGCCTGGTGGACGAATCCTCTGCGTCCGGACCACTGGTCCTCGGGCAGCGGCTCCGAGAGCACCGGCGTGTACACCAAGCCGTCGTGCCCGGATGTCCAGCCTTCGGCCAAATCGTGCATATAGAGATCCCGGCGCGCGCGAACGCCCCAGTAAAGATGGATCTTACCCGGGAAGCCGTCGGCCAGCGCACCCTCGACAATGGCCTTGATGGGCGCGAATCCGGTTCCACCGGCGATCAGGATGATCGGCCCATGGTCTTGCCTGCGCAGGTAGAAGCTGCCCAGCGGCCCCCTGAGACGAAGTAAGGCGCGCTCCTTGAGATGATGAAATACGTACTCGGAGAAAGTGCCGCCAGGGACGTGGCGAATCTGCAACTCCAAGCGATCGTCCTCGCGGGGCGCATTGGCCAGGGAGAAGGCCCGCCGCCGGCCGTCGCGCAACAGCACGTCCAGGTACTGGCCGGGTAAATACTGCAGGCGCTCGGAAGCCGGCAGCAGCAGCTCCAGGCCGACCACGTCGTGGGCGAGCTGGCGTTTCCCTGCGACCCGGCACGGCAGGTTGCGCACCACGATTTTCTGCTCGGAGTCGATCTCCTCGATCTCTATGCGCAGATCGGTGGTGGCGCGCGCCATGCACAGAAGTGCGAACCCCTGGGCCGTGTCCAGGGATGTCAGGGATTTGGGAGGTCCTTCGGGATACGCGACCCGGCCCTCGAGGACGCGGCCTTTGCAGGACCGGCAGGCCCCATTGCGGCAGCCATAGGGAAGGGCGAGGCCTTGGCGAAGGGCCGCGTCCAGCACGCTCTCATCAGGCCTCGCGTCCAGCTGGTGGCCGCTTGGTTCTATGTCTATGTGGTAACTCAATGGCCGCGTGAATGTGTCGAAGAGCCGAAGATTAGTCTAGGGGACAGATTTTAATCTGTCCCCTTCGCCAAGTCCCGGTGCAATACGCGACCCAGTATTGGACAATAGGTTTTATGCTGCACCGCCTGGCAAAAAAAGCCAAGAGATTGCTAACCGGAAGTCCGTTCCCGGGATCCAAGCAATACTGGATCGAAAGATACGAAGCCGGCCGTACCTCCGGTGCCGGCTCGTACAACGAGCTTGCCGAGTTCAAAGCGGAAATTATCAATGCGTTCGTGGTGGAGCACGGCATCGATAGTGTCATGGAGTTTGGCTGCGGCGACGGTAATCAGCTCCGGCTGGCCAGCTACCCGAGCTACACTGGATTCGATGTCAGTCCCCGGGCGGTCGAGCTCTGCCGGGATATTTTCGCGTCCTACATGGAAACCCTGTTCGCTGCCGCCGAGCGCTTCGTCATCCTCTACTCCAGCAACTCGGAACACCGCGAGCCGGACCAGGCGCGACACGTCCGGCACAGAAATTTTACCCGGTGGGTAGACGCCAACATGGCTGACTGGGTGCTGATCGAATACCTTGCCAACAGACACCCTCAGAGCGCACCGGATGCGCAGGGCTCACTGGCGGATTTTTACTTCTACCAGAAGCGTTCTGGAGGGTGACGCCCGGTTGCCGGAAAGGCTGCCGGGAGAGTTATTGGGGGCGGCTTGCTTTGCTGTCGAGCCAGCTTATCAGCGGCGCCCACATCTCGAGATCGTGGGCCACTTTCGACGGTGCAATCTCCCAGATACCGAGCCCGCGATCTGCCGCGTGGGCGTAGTTGATGCTGTTCCGCAAGCAGGCCACGAACGGCAGCCTGCGCCCGTTCGGCAGCTTGGTGCTTTCCAGAAACTCCTCGATCTCGAAGTGCCCGGCGGAGTTTTCACGGATCCTGTTGGCGACGCTCGCCACCCGCACCTTGCGGTTGAGCACGCGGCCGAGTTCGGTGATCTCGTCGATGAAGCGCGCCGCGGCGTTCAAGTCGATGGTCGACGGGATGACCGGGATGATGCAGGTCTGGGCCCGGCTCAGTAGCTCCGTTACCGGGCGCCCGTGAGTAGCCGCCGGTGCGTCCAGGATGACGATGTCGGTGCTGCGCGGCACCTTCGCGCTCTTCTGAAGGCCTTCGATCCCGGTAATCTTCGGACGGCCCTCGGGGCGCGCCTCCAGCCAATCCAGGGCGCAGAACTGCGGGTCGTAGTCCACCAGCGCCACCTCGTAGCCCTCGACCGCGTAGTAAGACGCGAGATTGATGGCAATGGTGGTCTTTCCAGAACCGCCTTTGGCATTCATCACCAGGATCGAACGCATAACAGAACTTCCATGCATCGACAGCGGAAAAGTATAGCAGGCGATCAGCGCCTTCGTCGGCGGGCGCGCTGTCTCAACGGGGACGAAAAGCGCGTACGGCGCGCTTCAATTTACCCATGGGCATGTCGCCGCCGGCGTAGCGCAGTGCCACGTACATGCCGGTAATGCTCTCCACCGGCTCACGCAGCTGTGGTCGCGCCGCCACCACCCGGGCGGCGAAATCCAGAGGTCCTTCGGATGCCCGCCGGGTCACCCCGGCGCGCGCCAGCTTGGCGCAGAAGCGGCGATAAATTCTCGCGATCGGATCTGCCGGGCCCAGACGCCGCCGTGCCAGCCATAGGGCGAGAAGCCCGAGCATGCCAACCACGATGGCGAGCATGCTTAAGAAAAGGGCACGCAGATCCCCGGCGTCTACCCCCAACAATGCCAGCAGCTCGTGCTGCCGGCGGGGGCCATATCCCAGCACCCAGTCGTTCCAGCCGCTCTTGAGGGCATCGATGCCGTGGCGCCAGCGACGCCAGGTCTCCCATAAGGGCCCCGTGGAGGGCAGGCCCAGGCCCGCCGGTCCCATGACAGGCGGGATGGCGGCGTCCATGCCCAGCTGGATGCGGTTGGGTGCCACGGCACCGGTGGGATCCACGCGCACCCAGCCGCGATCGTCCAACCAGACCTCGGTCCAGGCGTGGGCATCGCGCTGCCGGACGATCAGGTAGTCACCCAGGGGGTTGAGCTCGCCACCTTGATAGCCGGTGACGATGCGCGCCGGGATCCCGGCGGCGCGCATGAGCACCGCGAAGCTGGACGCGTAGCTCTCGCAGAAGCCGCTGCGGGTGTCGAACAGGAACTCGTCCACCGGGTCGTTTTTCAGCAATGGCGGGGTCAGCGTGTAGACGAAGGGCTGCTGGCCAAAATACGCAAGAGCCCGGGCCACCACGGCGTTGTCATCCTGGAGCTGCTCGCGCCACCGCGCCGCCAGGGCGCGTGCCTTGGGGTGCATGCCGGGCGGCAAGGCCAGGGCCGCCGACTGCTCTTCCATGGAGGCTCTGGACAGGCGTGCCTGGGGGTAGGAGCGCATTCGGTAGCGTCTTCGCGTGCGCACGGGCTTTGGCGTTCGCAGCTGAAAATCCTGGGTCATCTGGGCGCCCAGGGGGATTGTGGTCGGTACTTCGAGTGCAAACAGCCAGAATTGCTGGTGGGGTTCGATGGTGATGGTGTAGTCCACCGGCTCACCCCGCAGCTCGGCGTATTGGGCCCGCCAGCTGCGTGCCGGCTGGCCGCTTGTCCATTCCCAGCCATCCGTGTGCCACAGCACCGGACCGCGCCAGTAAAGCTGGTTCGGCGCCGGCGCCTTGCCCTGGAAAGTGACCCGGAAAGCCACCGCATCCGAGAGCGATAGGCGGCTGATGCGGCCGGGTGACATGCTTTCGCTCAGTCCGCTGACGGCACCGTGGGCGTCCCGGGGGAGACCCCACAGCGGTCCCGGTAGTCGCGGGAACAGAAAGAACAGCACCAGCATGATGGGTGCCGCCTGGATCAGCATGCCGGCTGCCATGCGCAATCGTGCCCGGGGGGCCAGCTCGCCGCTGTCGGTGCTGAAAGCGATCAGCGTGGCGGTCATGATCAGAACCACCGCCAGCATCGTGACACCGGTCAATATGGATTGTGAGTAGAGAAAGTTGGTGATGACGAGGAAATAGCCCAGCGCACTCAGCACATAGGCGTCGCGGAGCCGTCGACTTTCCATCAACTTCATACCTGCCAGCACCACCAGCAGGGCGACCCCGGCATCGCGGCCGAACAACGTCCCGTAAGCGGCATATACAGCCGTGAGCATGGTGGCGCTCAAGACGATCACCAGCCACTTGGACGGTAACGGCACTCCCCGCATCGCGTTTGCGACCCGCCAGCCCGCCAGGGCGGCGAAGCTCGCCAGCACCCAGGCAGGAATGCGCAACCCATGGGGAACCACAACCAACGCCAGGCAGCCGGTGATCCAAAGCGTGCGCTCCGGTGTCATCGTCCAATGACGGGTTTCAGGATCTGCGCGCATCAGCGATCCGGCGCATTTTCGTACAGGGCCAGCGCCTCCAGGCATCGACGTCGGTGCATCTCGCCGCTGTCGGCAGGGATGTCGACTCCCGGGAGACAGAGGCGAAAGCGCAGACCTTGCGCGTGGCAATCGAGAATCCACCGGCAGAGCTGGGACAGTCGCGTCTCGGTGTCGCCGCCGGTCACATCCTGCCAGCGAAGCACTGTAACCCCGGCAGCCCCGCCGCTGAAGATTTTCACCGGCACACCCTGGCCCCTGGCAACCGCCTTCCAGTGTACGCGCCGGGCGGAGTCTCCTTGCTGGTAATCCCGCAGCCCCGAGAAATCGTCTTCGCCTTTTCCACGCGTGCCTTGTTCACCGGGATCCTCGGGCTGATACTCAGGTGGAGCCTGCTCGCCGGCCGGCTGCGGATACACGAGGCAACGCAGTCCGATTTCGATTCGCGACCAGGCGCGGAACAAGCCGAAAGGAAAACGCGTGGCGATGACGACGCGCCCGGGCGAATACCATCCGCGCCGGGAAGCGATTGCCTGCAGCTCGATGCGCTTTACGCTATCGGCGGCCAGACCGAAGTGCACTACCGGGTCGTTCTCACGGCCACGGCCTTGCCCGCTGGCCAGGCGCGCCAGCAGGCCGAAGCGCTGACGTTGTCCACGATTGTCCACACGCAGGACGAAGCGCGCCATGTCGCCCGCGAACACCGGCGCATGATCGTCGTTGGCCAGCCGCAATCCGGCTAGATTGCGCACCGCGTGCAACATGGAAACGAGGCTGGCGCCGACCAGCATGAAGCTGAGCACATAGCCCAGCGCGTTGCCGTAGTTGATGGCGCCGAGAAGCATGACCGACACGGCGCCCGCAAAGCCCATGCCCTGACGCGTGGGAAGAATGTAAATGCGACGAAAGCGCAGCAAGAAACCCGCGCTCGCACCCTCCGCTCCGGCTGGCGGCGCCCGTGGCGACTCGGGTCTGGTGACAGTTGCGACGCAGTTCAGGGCGCTCGGCCAGGTGTCCATGTCACGGAATCGGTACTTGGCGCAGCAGCTCCTCCGCGGAAGTCGCCCCCTGGTGCAGACGGTGATTGACGACACTGGGCAGTACCGCCTGCACATCCTCGGGGAGCACGTGGCGGCGATCCTCCATGAATGCCCAAGCTTGTGAGCAGCGCAGGAGCGCCAGCCCCGCGCGGGGCGAAAGTCCGGGTCCGAACTCCGGCGCGTTGCGGGTAACGGCGATGACATCCTGGAGATAGTCGAGCAGCGCATCCGACATGTGCACCGCCTCGACCTGCTGCTGAATCTCCAGCAGCTCGGAGTCGGCGAGCTGCGGTTCCAGGGCGTCGACCAGCTCGCGCCTGTCGCGCCCTCGCAGCAGTGCGCGCTCCGATTTCGGGTCCGGGTAGCCGAGCTTGATGCGCATGAGAAAGCGATCCAGCTGGGATTCGGGCAGCGGAAAGGTGCCGACGCTGTGGGAGGGGTTCTGGGTCGCGATCACGAAGAAGGGATCCGGCAGCTTCCTGGTCACGCGGTCCTGACTCACCTGGCGCTCTTCCATCGCTTCCAGAAGTGCACTTTGGGTCTTCGGTGTTGCACGGTTGATCTCATCGGCGAGCATCAGTTGAGTGAAAATCGGGCCAGGGTGAAAATCGAAGCTACCGGCGCGGCGATCGTAGACGGAGATCCCGAGAATATCCGCCGGTAGCAGATCGCTGGTGAACTGAACGCGCTGAAAAGAAAGCCCCAGAACCCGTGCCAGCACGTGGGCCAGGGTCGTTTTGCCAACTCCCGGTATGTCTTCGATGAGCAGATGGCCGCGGGCGATGAGGCATGTGAGGGCGAGCCGGATTTCCTGCTCCTTACCCAGAATGATGTCGCCGGCCTGGGCGACGATGCCGTTCAGAGTGGCGCCAGGTTGTGATGCGGCATGCCTTGGTGTGGGCAGACGAAAGGCGCTCATCGACGCCACACCTCAAACGCAAGAAGATTCACGGACAGTCCTCTGATACGGTATAAGAAAGAGTACGGCAAGCGCGGTGGTCTGGCGAGAGACGGGGTGTCGATTGCGTCACAATTCAGGCGCTGGTGGCCGCGGCCTGGCCGTCTGCGTCTCGTATCAGCCCAGCGATGCCGTCGGGCACGTGCACCGTAGTCGTGGGGAAAGCCACCTCGGCACCGTGGCTTTCGACGATTCCCAGGATCTTCAGGAGCACGTCCTGCTTGACCTGGTGGAACTCGGCCCACACGACGGTGCGCGTGAAGCAGTAGATGAAGAAATCCAGCGACGATGCGCTGCAGGTGGTGAAGTTCACCATCAGGGTCCTGTCGGTTTGTATTTCCGGATGGGAGTTCAACATCTCGGTGACGTCCTTCACGATGGCACCCACTTTGGCGACGTCGTCGTATCGAACGCCGATGGTTTCATAAATACGCCGGGATTCCCTGCGCGACGAATTCACCACGACGATGTTGGCGAATACGGAGTTGGGGATATACAGGGGCCGGCTGTCGAAGGCGCGAACGCGCGTCAACCGCCAGCCGATTTCCTCCACGGTGCCTTCGATGTCCCGATCCGCCGAAAGAATCACATCGCCTGGGGCGAAGGGGCGATCCAGATAGATCATCAATCCGCCGAAGAAGTTCGCCAGCAGATCCTTGGCCGCGAAGCCGACAGCAATACCGCCGATGCCGCCGAAGGCAAGCACGCCGGAGACGCTGAATCCCAAGGTCTGCAGACCAACCAGGGTGGCCGTAATCATCACCGACAGGCGCAGAAGCTTGGCGATGGCGTCCACTGTGGTGCGGTCTGTCTTTTTACCCTTGGCCTCGTCGGCGGCGACCATATTCTTTTCCGCCATCTTGATGAAGCGCACCAGAAACCAGCTGATGGCGGCAATGATGCCCACGTCACGAATAGGACCGACTGCGCCGAAGATAGCGGCCTGGCCCTCTTCTTCGATGATCTGAATGGCGAATGCGATGCCGACGATCCACACGACGGCAGTCACGGGTTTTCGCAGCGCCGCGATAAGGGTGTCGTCCCAGGGGTTGCTGGTCTGCTCCAGCTTCGCTTGCAAGCGGCCGAGCACGCGCTTCAGCACGAAGACCAGCACCAGAGTCGTAAAGACGACGATGAATACCTGCAATACCCAGGTCTGAAGTCCCACGGATTGCATCAAGTCGTTGACGAATTTCGGAAGTTCCATGACTACCTCGCAGTCGGATTGTGCCCGCTCGGGGGCCGGCCTCGATGATATTATGCCGTCTTTCTCCTCGCAGTTGGTGGAACCCGATGTCATCCGAGGTGCTGCATGTGGAACGTCGCGGCCGGGCGGCGTTGCTCACTATCGACCGCCCCCACGCCGGTAACTCCATCAGCGCCGAGGTCACGACGGCCCTCGACGAGGCCATCGACACCCTGGAGAGGGAACGCGAGCTCGTCGCCATCGTCATCACCGGCGCCGGCAACAAGTTCTTCAGCTCCGGCGGCGACATCAAGCAGTACCGGCAACTCGTTACGCGCGAGCAGCTGAAGTCCGCCTTCGAGCGCCCGCGCCGTTTGCTGGATCGCCTGGAGGCGTTACCGGTGCCCGTGATCGCGGCGGTCAACGGCATTGCCCTGGGCGGTGGCGCCGAACTCATGCTCGCCTGCGACTTACGCCTGGCCGCGCCCGCCGCGACCATCGGCTTTCCCTATGTGCATCTGGGACTGATCCCCGGGTGGCACGGCACCGAGCGTCTCACCCGAAATTGCGGCTACGCGAACGCATTGCATCTTCTCACCACCGGCGAGCCGGTGGATGCCGAGGAGGCCCGTCGTCTCGGGCTGATCAACCGGGTTTGCGGGGAGATGCCGGTAGTGGAAGCCGCCCTGGCGCTGGTGGAGAGGCTCGCCCGGGCCGCGCCCCTTTCCCTCGCCGCCACCAAGCGCGTGCTGTCCGGCGCCTATCATCTTCCCCGGGGCGAGGCACGGCGCCTGGCGGAGGACGACTTCGCGGATCTGTGGCTGAGCGAGGATCATCGCGAGGCGGAAGCCGCCTTCGCCGCCAAACGGCGTCCCATTTTCAAGGGGAAGTAGGCGGTTTCTTGATTCCCGTCATGCGGAAGACCAGCGGCGCCGCGAAGACGATCATCATTATACGGGCCACGTGGTGGGTGGCCACAAAGGCCGTCTCGATCCCCAGCGCCAGAGCGATGAGGCTCATCTCGGCCAGCCCGCCGGGAGCGAATGCCAGAACGATGGGGGCAAAGGGAATTCCGGACAAGGTTGTCAGCACCCACGCGAAGCCTGCGGTCGCGCCGAGCATCAGAGAGGTGGAGCCGATGGACGCGGCAATGATCTTGAGCACCCACCTGAGCGGCGACCCGGCAAAGCGTGCACCGATGGCGGATCCGATCACGACCTGGGCCATGGCCACCAGCTCCATGGGCGGCGCCGACCCGGTGAGGCCGGCGATGTGCACGGCGGCGCTGGCCAGCATTGGTCCCACCAGCCGGTAAGCGGGAAGCCGAAGCAGCTTGCCCACCATCGGACCGACGATAGCGCAGGCCACCAGCACGCTGCCATCGAGCCAGCTCAAGCCTGCGAGGGTGCCGGTGCCGGCCCCCCCGCCAGCGCTGCCGACACCATAGGCATAGCGAAACCAGAAGGGCAGGGTGAGCACCACCAGCAGTATGCGTGCGCCGTGCACCAGCGCGATGGCGCGATCGTCGCCGCCCATTGCGCGGCCGACGATGACCATCTCGTTGAGCCCTCCCGGGGTCGCCGAGAAATAGGCGGTGGCCGGGTCGAAGCCCATAATCCGCCGGAAGTAGACGTAGAGCATGCCCGTAACCACCAGCAGATAGAGCGCCAGGCTCGCCAGCGTCATTGGCCACTCGAGCACCTTGTCCAACGCTTCCGGCGTGAAGGTGCTGCCCAGCAAAACTCCGAGAATGGCAACCATCACGGCCCGAAGACGGCCGGGCACCTGCAGCGACACGCCGAACAGCGCCGCCAAGGTAGTCAGCACCATGGCGCCCATCATCCAGGCCAGCGGCATTTCCAAGGCAAAGAACAGCGCACCACCGACGGTTCCGATGGCGAGCGCCTTGGTGAGACGCAGCAGGTCTGTCCGGGTCATCGCGTCGCCGGCGTCACTGTCAAGCGCAACCTTGGTGAGTCAGTCAGGCGAGTGATCGGTAGTCAGCCTCGTGGCCGCGTACCGGGCACGGGACGCAGCGGTGGAATCAGCGAGTCTCGATTGTATCCTATTCGGCGAAACTGTTAATTTTCCCTGTACCCACTGATTGTGTTTCCGGTTGTCCCATGGACCAGACTGCTGCACCCCTGGATGGTGTCCGTGTTCTCGACATCGCCACCTTCGTGGCGGCGCCCTTTGCCGCCGCCTGTCTCGCCGAATTCGGCGCCGACGTCATCAAGATCGAGAAGCCAGGCGTCGGCGACTCCCTGCGCCAGCTCGGTACCGAGAGCGACGTCGGCGACACCTACTGGTGGTTGAACGACGCCCGCAACAAGCGCTGTATCACCCTGGATCTGAAGCATCCCAGGGGCGCGGAGCTGTTCAAGCGCCTGGTGGCCGACAGCGACGTGGTGATGGAGAACTTCCGCCCCGGCACCCTGGAGCGCTGGGGGCTCGGCTTCGAGACCTTGCGTGAGATCAATCCCGGCCTGGTGATGCTGCGGGTGTCAGCCTACGGGCAGGAAGGACCGAAGCATCATCTTCCCGGCTTCGCGCGCATCGCCCAGGCCTACGCCGGGCTTTCCTACCTCACCGGGCAACCGGACACGCCGCCGCTCATTGCCGGTTCCACCACCCTTGCCGATTACCTCAGCGGTCTCTACGGTGCCTATGGCGTGTTGCTGGCCCTGCGCGCCAGGGACAAGAGCGGCCGCGGCCAAAGCATCGATATCGGGCTGCACGACGGCATATTCCGTTTCCTCGACGAGCTCGCCGCCGTCTACAGCAAGACCGGATACGTGCGCGAACGCAACGGCACGGAAACCGACAGCTCGGTACCCCACAGCCACTACCCTACCGGCGACGGCAAGTGGGTGGCCATCGCCTGCACCAACGACAAGATGTATCAGCGTTTCGTCCAGGTCATCGGCAATCCGGAACTCGCCGATCAGGAGCGCTTCGGCAGCCGCAAGAAACGGGTCGTCGCGCGCGAAGTCATCAATCGCCTGGTCACCGAGTGGACCACGTCCCTGCCCCGTGATGAGGTCATCGCGCGCTGCGGCGGCGGCGACGTGCCCTGCGGCCCCGTCAACAGCATCGCCGACATATTCGAAGACGAGCAATTTACCATCAGAGATACCCTGGTGCGGGTGAAAGACGATCGCGTCGGCGAGCTGACAGTGCAGGGAGTCGTGCCAAAGCTTTCGGAAACGCCTGGCAAGATCAAACACCTGGGCGTGGAGCTGGGTGCGCACAATCGGGAAATCTACATGGATCGTTTCGGGCTCAGTGAGAAGGAGCTCGCTGCGTTGCGGGAAGAAGGGGTCATTTAGACGGCAGGACGAAGACAGTTGCTGCATTGCCTGGTCGCACTCGGTGGGCTTTCACTGGTGCCCGGTCCCCGGCGTGGTGGCGGCTTGCAGGCTGCCTCGAATGACGATGGCTTCATGAGACGGGCCTTGGAACTGAAGAACGCAGCGGTGGAAGCCGGTGACCAACCCTACGGCGCTGTGGTAGTAAAAAACGGTCGGGTAGTCGGAAACGGTCCCAGTAGAGTGATCGTCAATCAGGATCCCACCGCCCACGCCGAGATGGAGGCGATCCGGGACGCCGCCCGAACGCTGGGGACCAGAGATCTGGACGGTTGCATCATCTATGCGACATCCAGGCCATGCCGTATGTGTGAGACAGCGGCCTATTGGGCGAAAATTTCTTACATCTACTACGGTGATGCGCTGAACGACGGCGGCCGTCCGCGCTATTCGTCCTGTTAAACGCGTGGAAAATGCGCGGGGTAATGCCCGGTCGCGGGAACCAGTTGCAAGGCGCCATCACGATGGAGCAATGCCTCCACCGTCATGGCGTAATCCATGCGGGCGCCGTTGCCTGGGGAAACGCAAGTTCCGCCATCGATATGCAGCCCCTGCTCGCGGTTCAGGGTTTCGATATCGGTGTCGTCAAATAACTCCGCGGAGTTTTTCGGCAGCGCCTCAGAACAAGAAGGTGGCGACGATGGCATCGAAGTGCTGGTCTGGAAACGCTGTTGCCAGAACATTCATCTCCCGGAGCTCGACGTCCTTGCCCAGCTCGTCCCGGCGCTTGCGCGCCCGGGCGATCATGCCGGGGCTCGAGTCGATGCCGATGACACGGGACCCCTCGGGGTAGAAGGGCAGGTTGCGGCCGGTGCCCACGCCGGCATCGAGTATGATGCCGGAAATGCCCGCGAACAGTTGCGGCCGCATGGTCCGGTAGCGGTGATACTCGAACGGCAGATCGATAAGATCATAGAAAGGCGCGAGGCGGTCGTATCGTTGCCGCTTGGCGGCCGCGGTCACTGCCGACTGCGGCTGTCCATGAGGATCGGATTGGGCGGCACGCATGGGTGATTGGATCGGTGCGTCATGCACGACGGAAAATGTACCAATTGCACAAGTTCGTTGAAGCCGGGTTGATCTGAGACAAGAGTCAGACATGAAAGAAGGGTTCATATTCTGGCAACAGGAGTTGCGGGTCAGCGGTCCCTGCGACCCGCGTGCGGTCGCCGAAAGAATTCGTTCGCTCCTCTCCGTGGGCGGGCTGACCGCCACGGAGCGGCTCATCGGCGCGATGGACGGCGATCAAGTCAGGGTGTGGCGAACGGCGCCCGTCGCTATGACAGGCGATGTGGTCGAGTTCCGGGGTGTGTTACGGGCAGAGGGTGACGGGTGCGCCATCGAGGGAACCGTCGGATACAACCTGCGTACCAAGTTTCAGTTCGTCGGCTGTCTGGCGCTCGCATCATTTCTGACTGCCACCGGTTTGTTTCAGTGGCTGCGAGACTTGTCGTCGGGGATAGAGCTCGCCGGCATCGGTCTCATCCTCACCCTGGTGATGCTGGTGTGGGTCTATTCGAGCAGGAAATTGGCCTGGAAGCAGGTCGCGTTCATCGAAGATCAGCTCGCGCGGTCGGTGGCGGCCTGATTCCTGCCGTCCTCAGTGGGCCGGCTTGCGCCTCAAAATACGACCCGGCCGTCCACCGGTCCAGGCGTTCTGGTGCCACACTGGCTTGCCGTTGACGATCACTTCGCAGATACCGGCGGCGGGTTGCTTCGGTGATTCGAAGTTTGCGCTGTCTATCACCGTGTCCGGGTCCAGCAGCACCAGATCCGCGAACGCCTGCTCGCGCACCACGCCTCTGTCGGTCAAGCCGAATACCCTGGCGGGCACCGCGGTCATGCGGCGGATTGCCTGTTCCAACGAGAACAAGCCCACGTGGCGGCTGTAATGGCCCAACACCCGGGGAAAGGTGCCCCACAGGCGCGGGTGGGGAAACGCGTCGTGGGGCAGGCCGTCGGAGCCGATCATGGCGTCTTCGAAGGCCAGCACCCGGCGCAGATCCTCTTCGTCCATCTGGTAGTAAATCGCCCCGGCGGGTTGCAGACGTTCGATGGCCTCTTCGATGCTCACCCCCCATTCGGCGCGAATGTCGGCGAAGTCACGGCCGGCGCACTCGGGGTGCGGTGTCGACCAAGTGACCAGCACGCGCTCGGAGGATGCCACCGATTCGGCGATCAAGACCGTGGAGCTGGCGATGTAGGGGTAAACGTCGAGATCCACCGTCTGATGGGCGCGGGCCTCACGAATCGCCGCCAGGGTCTTCTTCGTCAGCCCGTAGTTTTCCCTGCCGCAGCATTTGTGATGGGAGATGACCACGGAGACGCCGGCCCGTCGGCCGATGGCAAGAGTTTCCGCCACCGATTCCAACACCTTGTCGCTCTCGTTTCTCATGTGTGTGGTGAACACGCCGCCGTGGGGTTGCAATCGCTCCGCCAGCGCGACGACTTCATCGGTGGGCGCCGCGATCGCCGGCGCGTAGGCGAGACCGGTGCTCATGCCGATACAACCGGCGTCCAGGGCCTCGTCCAGTAACGCGCCCATGCTCTCGATTTCTTTGTCTTCGGCGGGCCGGTCGAGATTGATCATGGTCGCCACCCGCAATGTCGTATGCCCCACCAGCGGTGCCAGATTGATGGCCGGTGGAGACGCTTCTACCTCCGCCATGTACTCGCGCATGCTCGAGAAGCGGTACCAATCGCGACCTCCCAGTAAATTGAGCGGTGGCGGCGGCTCGCGGTTGGTGAGCGGCGCGAGGCTCACACCGCAGTTGCCCGTCACCACCGTGGTCACGCCCTGGCTCAGCTTCGGCGTCATGTGGGGAGTCGACATGACGGCGCGGTCGTCGTGGGTGTGGGCGTCGATGAAGCCCGGTGCGACCACCAGCCCCGTGGCATCGATGCGCGCATGCGTCTCCATGCCTTTAAGATCACCTACCTGGGAAATCCGATCGCCCCGGATGGCGATGTCGGCGCGCACGCGCTGGTCTCCGCTTCCGTCGATCAGAACGCCGCCTTCGATGAGGAGATCGCAGCGTGATTGATCCGAGTCGGCGGTGGCCATGGCCGGGCAAGTATGTCCCATCGGGGACGTGAATTGTAGGCAGCCGGCGCGTGCCGCGACGATATCCTGTTAACCTTGCGGCCAGCAAAAGGGATCTTCCGTCCATGTTGGCCAGGCACTGGGTCGCGCGCATCAGCATTCTTACCTTGGCCCACGTGGCGGGCACCGTGCCCATCGTCTCGGTGATGGCAATGGCGCCCGTCATTCAGTCGGACCTCGGATTGAGCGTGACGGAAGTGGGCTTGCTGGTGAGTGGTTATTACTTTGCTCAAACTATCGGCGCCGTTCCAGCCGGCGGCCTGGTGGACCGCATCGGTGTTGGCAGGGCGCTGCTCACGTCCCACGTTCTCCTGATCGCCGGCGCGCTGACATTCAGTCAGGCCGAGAGCTTTTCCGGCGCCGTCACCGCCACGGTCGTCATGGGTTTCGGCTATTCAATCGTCAATCCGTCCACCGCGACAGGCATATTGACCTGGTTCTCCGCCCGTCGTCGCGCCACCGCCATGGGTGTCAAGCAGACCGGCGTGCCCATCGGCGGTGTGCTTGCGGCGGCCAACGGTGCGCTGGTCACGCTGTTCAGCTGGCAGAGCATCTTCGTCGCCGTGGCCTGCCTGATATTCGTTAACGGCTTGTTGTGCCTGTTGCTGGTCGAGCCCCTGCATCGCGGGGCACGCCCCGGCATCGCGGCGACCATACGCCAGATGCTGCAGGTTGGCCGCATCACCAATATCCGTGTTCTGTTTTTTGCGAACATTCCCTGGAACATGGGCCAGACGAACTTCTATGCGTATCTCACGATTTTTATGCGCGAGGCCGCCGGTGCCAGTCAGCCGGTCGCCGGGCTGGTGCTGGGTTTGGCGCAGCTTTCCAGTGCCCTGGGCCGCATCGGATGGGGCGTGGTCAGCGATACGTTGTTTCGCGGCGCACGTAAGTGGATCATCGTGGGTCTGTGTGGCGTATCGGCCGTGCTCATGCTGGGCATGGCGGCGGTGGAGCCCGGCATCGGCCTGTGGTTGGGTGTGGTGCTGGCCTTCGGACTCGGGATCACCATCGCGTCTTATCCGACCCTGGCGCAGACGCTGGCCGTGGAGTCGGTGGAGCCTGGCCAATCCAGCGCCGCCCTGGGATACAGCCTCGTGGGTACGTCCATCGGCGGTGTCGTCGGCCCGCCGATATTCGGCGCCGTCGTCGACTATACGGGGGACTTCGCAGACGGCTGGATCACCACCGCGATTTTCGTGGCGCTGGGTACTGCGATGGTGGCATTGATGGTGCGCGAGCGGCAACGTGTCGCGCGTTGATCACGACGGCAGGGTGACCGGCAATCGCGGCAATGTGCTGCGCGGCGCCCTGCTGATGGCGGGGGCGGCGGCCGGCTACGCAATCCTGCACGGCAGTGTCCGCTACCTCTCAGCGGAAATTCACCCTTTCGAAATTACCTTTTTCCGTAATCTCTTCGGTTTCATCGTGCTGCTGCCGTGGTTTGTCGTTCATGGTCTGAAACCGTTGCGCACCCGGCGGATCGGATTGCATCTGCTGCGCGCCACCAGCAACGTGGTCGCCATGATGATGTTTTTCATGGCCCTGAGCATGACGCCCCTGGTTCAGGTGCAGGCCCTGGGATTTACCGCGCCACTCTTTGCTACGGTGCTGGCGATCTTCATCCTCGGTGAGCGGGTACGCCTGCGGCGTTGGATAGCCCTCACCGCAGGATTCATCGGCGCCCTCATCATCATCCGCCCCGGCCTGCAAACCCTGGACACCGGTTCGTTGCTGACCCTGGGTTCGGCGGCCGTGTGGGGCTTCACTCTGATCACCATCAAGATTCTGTCGCGCACGGATTCCGCCGTTACCATTACAGCTTACATGGTGCTCATGATGTCGCCGCTGTCGTTGTTGCCGGCCCTGTACTATTGGACATGGCCGGACGGGGAAGCCTGGTTCTGGCTCGTCGTTTGCGGTATCGCCGGAACCGCCGCTCAGCTGCTGATGGCGCAATCGTTCCGCGTCGCAGAGGCGACCGTGGTGCTGCCCATCGATTTCACCAAGATCGTATGGGGCGCCCTGATCGGCTATCTGGCCTTTGGTGAAGTCGTGGATGTCTGGACGTGGATCGGTGCCGCCGTGATCTTTTCCGGCATCACCTACATCACTTACCGGGAGCGCAAGCTGGCAAAGGCGCTAAAATAGGTCCGAACCATCGACTGCAATGAGGACCCGACGGTGCTGCCGAACTTAACCGCCAACGAAGCCCGCGTCATTGGCTGCTTGATGGAAAAATCCGTCGTCACGCCGGATCAGTATCCACTGACACTGAATGCCCTGGTCAACGCCTGTAACCAGAAGTCCAGCCGCAACCCTGTCATGTCTCTGGAGCAGGGCGTGGTGCAGCGTACCAGCCGTGACCTGCAGGCCAAGAATCTCGTGCGTGCCCAGGAGAATTTCAAAAGTGGGGTGGAGAAATACGCACAATGCTTCTGCAACACGCACTTCGGCGACCTCAAGTTCGACCCACCTCAGTTCGCAATCGTCTGCTTGCTTTTGCTTCGCGGTCCTCAGACGCCCGGGGAGCTGAGGGCGCGGAGCACCCGCCTGCATACCTTCGACGACAACGCTGCTGTCGTGAATGCCCTCACGGGCTTGAGCGAGCGGGAGAGTAATCCGCTGGTGGTGAAGCTGCCGCGCACGCCTGGGCGCAAGGACGCAGAATACATGCACTTGTTCTCCGGCCCCATCGACGTTGAAGAGCACGCCCGCCAAGCGCAGGCTGTGGTGGCTACCGGGACTTCAGAGCGCGTCAGTGTGTCTGAGCTGGCGCAAAGGGTCAGCAGGCTGGAAGCGGACGTTGCCGAACTCAAGGAACAATTAAAAACGTCACTTTGATTCGACCCACTCGGCATTCGAGCTTCCAGCTTTCATCCGGTTTTGGCGAGCAGTTGCTTGGCCGAATCCCGCTCGATGGCGCCCCGATCCATTAATCGCCGGGTCGCCTCGCGCACGAGCTGTGCTTGAGTCGAGGGCAGGCTGTTAATCGTTGCCGGCTCCAGTGGCCACCACTCGATATCCTGAATGCCGGCACCGGACGGCTGGAGAGCCGTTGGTTGCGCGTCGGCATTCATGTGATAGAGCCGCGCCTCGAGCTCTACCCAGGCATGATCGGTCTGCCGTTCGTCATAGCTGTAGCCCTCGGCTATGACCTCTCCCTGGCTCTCGGGCGGCTGGCCGGTGCACTGCTCCAGGGCGTGGACAATCGCTGCCTCTACGGTTTTGCCCTCGGCGACGAAGTCCCGAGGCAGGGAGAGCGGGCCGCTCTCTTCCAGCTTGCCGAGCAGCAGTTCCGGGGCAAGGGTCTCGTGATTGATTCTGGTCACTACCGCGGCGACCATCTGATTTGCACCCCAACGACCGAGCAGGCCGCGGCCAGCAATACCAGTGCGGCCGCGCGGATTGAGCGGGCGGCCTTCATCGTCGCGATGCGCCGCCTTTTCTGGGGACGCTCGAGACGTAACGCGCGTGAAGTCTTCGGGGTCTGCCCAGCCTCCCGTTTTTTTCGTACAGTCGTTTTCCAGGACCGATGGGTCGACGTGATAGGGCGGCTGATAGTTCGGACAGGGCATGGCCCATGGCGCTTCGTCGATGAGTATACGCAGTCTGCGTGGATAGGAGTTCGGCTTTCCACCTCGTATCTTCAGGTGAAAATCGTCGGCTACGAGAATGAAGGCGAGTCCCTCTATGGAGTACAGCGCGTGAACCAGCTGTGTCGTTCCGCACTCGCCCTGTTCCCGTTGCTCGTCGAAGCTCAGGGTGTGTAGAGCGTACTTGAGAAGAGCGATGCGATAAACGACCCAGTCGCTACTGTCGTTTTTGAGTGAAAAGCAGACCTGGCGAATTCGCCGCACGGCGTCGAGGATCTTGCGGAATCGCAAGTCCCACTTGACGAACTTGAGTGATTTCGGAAGGCGATTGGCTTCAGCCAGATCGCGGTTGTCGAGAAGATACTCTTCGAATCTCCTCAGTCGCGGAAGATCATCGTTCTCGAACTGTTTGCTCATCACGAACTTTATGTCGTTCTCGATTTTTGCAAAGTCCATTTCGATGGGGTGCTGGCCGCTATGGGTCCAATCGATGAACCAGATATTGTCGCCCTCGTCGCAAATGACGTTCTTGAGGTTCAAATCGCCGTGGGCAAGGCAGGTCTCGCTATCAATGCCATCCTCGTTGGCCGCGATCAGGCGCAGCATCTTCTCGAGGCTTTCCGGCGGTAAAGGTGTCTCCTTAATCTTTGACCGCTCGATGTATTTCTTAATGTGCCCGGCGTTCTCGCGCAGCCAGTCGAGCTGTTGCTGGGTGTGCAAATGGAAGCGGCGATACGGAACGACCCAGGATGAGACGCGGGTATTTTTATAGAGTTTTTCCGCAGAGAGCTCGAGAGCCTTGTCCAGTCGGCGCATGAATCGACCGATGCTATCTTCACCTTCTGCTGATTCGAAGCTGTCCTGGAGGGTCTCTGGTCGCCCCTCCATCGCTGCGAGCTCCATGCCGACACCGGTGGAATCTCCCAGGGTTACCGGAAAGGTGAAGGTCGGCACGTTTTTGCCGAACAAATCCTTTACCTCCTGATAGCCTTCGATCTCCCGGCGCATTTGGGCGTAGTTGTCGACTTTGAGCACCATCGGTTCGGTTCGTGAGCGGCCTTTCCAGCCATTGGCGAGAAACAGAAGGCTGCCGGTATAACCCCCTTGGAGCGGATTCAGATCCGCCCTGGTCCAGTGCATGCAGAGAAACTCGATGATCTTTCTTCGCTCGGGACCCAACGCGCGACGGGCCTCCATGGGCATGATGCGGCAGGGTTTGCATGAAAACTCGGAGAAGGGTGCCGCATCGAATCCGATAAATCGCGCCGCCTGTGCCAGGTCGAGAAAGACGCGAACGCCACAGCTCGGGAAACTGTGCAGCAGCGAGGCGAGGTGCGCCTCTCTGATCGGGCTCCCCACCAGATGCGAGCAAATGGCGACATCCTTGAAGCCCAGAACGTTGTGAAGAAACATCGCCACGCTGAGAATTCTCTTGTCCGAGTGGCAGCCGACCAGAAGAAATCGAATCCTGCGGCTTGCAGTGTTGCCGGTCAGCGGATCGACGCCGCTCAGGCGGGCGATGGCCTGGCAAAAGGCGGTCACCGGTACCTCGCCACGCCTGGCGGCGATGATATCGGCGACCGGCAGTAGCGTTTGAATGGGTTCTACGAAATCGGCGCTGCCGCTCCCCATCCCGTCGCCGCTGGCTTCCTCATCCAGATCCCTCAAAATGAGCAGCGCTCTTTCGGTGCTGCCCACTTGGTCTGCACGGATCTGGCGCAGGAAGGTGGGGAGTGGCCCACTGCCGAACTCGGCTCCTGAACCCATGAGGCGGCTGATCTCATGAGCACCGATATTCACTTTGCGGTTGCGGAACTGTACCTCGGGGCTCAGGAACTCGTTGGTCAGCCCGTCAGCGATGATGATCCTCGTGCTCACATCAAACTCTGCATTGAATGAGGCGGCGGGATCAACGCCCCCAGATAGTTGCCACCTCGATCCTCGGGAGCTCTTTCTTGATTTTATGACCGATCTCCTCTCGGGCTTCGGCCAACGCCTCCTCGATAAACTCCACACGCCCCCTCAGGGTCAGCGTCTTGCGCTCCCGATCACCCAGATGGCCGTGCAGAAAATCCTCTCGGGCGGTTACCAGCAATCGGTCCGGTTGACCCAGAAAATATGGCCAGTAGTTGGCAATATTCTCGGCAGTGATGTAATCGCGATCTCCGGCAATGTAGCCATTCAGATAGAGCAGAAGAATTTCCAGGTGTCGCGAGATATAGAAGTGAAGCGCCTCGGCCTCCTTGGACACCACGAACACGCTTTCGACACCTCCGCCTCCCGCATGAACCAGCTGCAGCTTCTCCGACCACAGGCTCTCCATCTTGTCGGACAGATGGTTCGAGTAGGCACGAAACAGCTCGGCGTCATTCTTCAACTTCAAGAGCGCCGACACGACGGGTGCGAAGAGGCTCCGCGTCTCGTTGGCGCCGAGCCCACTTTCCTGCAGGCGGCGTTTCAATTCGTAGCGGGTAGAGCCAGGTGTCGTCTCCCTCCACATGTCTCGGGAAAAGCCTTGCTCCGCCTCTTCAACGGCGTTTTCCGCGAATACCCCCAATTGCGTCAGCGCGCGGGCGCTGGTGCGCTCGATCTCGTTCAGGCGGCCCTTCATGGTGAGGAAATAGGCCATGAGCATCGACCACATAGGCAGAATGTCCGTCGTGATGTGGCGCTTTATCAGCGTCTTCTCCGCGACGAACAGGGTCACGGCTGCGATCACCGCCACCGCTACGACGATGACCACGGCCTTGTAGACGAAGCTGGCGAGCCATCCCAGAATATCGATAAAGATGCCTGGCTCCATTTACCCTATAGCTGCCTTTCCAACATTTGGTTCACCGTCCCCAGATCGTGCGGGCTTCGACCTCTGGCAGGTCTTTGTTGATCTTTTTGCCGATCTCTTCCCGAGTTTCAGCGAGGGCTTCCTCGATGAACTGTACGCGTCCTCTGAGCGTCAACGTCTTGCGTTCCTGCTCGCTGAGATGCTCGCGCAGAAAATCCTCCCGCGCGGTTGCCAGCAACCTGTCTGGCTGGCCGAGAAAATAGGGCCAGTAGTTGGCGAGATTCTCGCAAATGACGTCATCGCGATCTCCGGCGACGTAGCTCTCCAGATACAGGAGGAAAATATCCAGATGCCGTGCGATATAGAAATCGAGAGCTTCTGCCTCTTTAGAGACCACCTGGACACTCTCGACACCGCCACCCATCGCGTTGAGCACATGCAGTTTCTCCGACCAAAGGCTCGCTATCTTGCTGGACAGGTGATTCGAGTAGGCACGAAACAGCTCGGTATCATTCTTCAGCTTGAGGAGAGCCGACTTGACGGGGGCAAAGAGATTGAGCGTCTCATTGGCTGAGAGCCGGCTATCCTGCAGGCAGCGCTTCAGCTCGTGACGAACGGAGCCGGTCGCCGATTCCTTCCACATTTCAGTACCGAAGCGATGCTCCTTGTTCTCGCCCGAGCTTTCCGCGAGCACGCCCAGGCGCACCAGCGCATCGCCACTGACGCGCTCGATTTCGCTCAGCCGGCCTTTCATGGTGAGAAAATAAGCCATCAGCATCGACCACATGGGCAGAATTTCCGAAACGATATGCCGTTTGATCAGTGTTCGCTCGGCGACGAAAAGCACGACCACGCCCACGACCGCGACGCCCAAAACCTTTTTGATGGCCGCGAGAAAATCGCCGCCCACCAAGGCCAGAAGTCCCAGGATAGTGTGTTCTTCCACTGATCTAACTCATCGACCGTCTAATGATTCTGGCCAGCTTATCGCGCGTCCTCACATCTATGGCGGCAATGAAGGGCCCGCTGTGGGCAGCCGCATGGATGGGAACTCCATCCAGATCCGTTACGTCGCCGCCGGCTTCGCGGACAAGCAACACGCCTGCCGCCAGATCGAACGGATCCGAGGGCTTCGTCGTCCACAGGTTGACGTAGACGAAGCTTCCCTTAGCCGCCTCGAGCAGTGACCACGATGGCGATCCCCCGGTCAGCTTCATCATGTGCACGGTACCACCCCGCCACGCCGCAAACAGAGCTCCGGTCGCGTCGGCCGCATCGCGCTGGGGTTGCAGATTTACGAGCACGCTTTCGGCGCGAACGCGCTCACACGGAAGATCGCGGGCCCTGTCCGGTTCTCCGAACAGCGACAATTGGATGAGCCGCGCACCGTTCCCCTCGCTGGCGTATGCCACTTCCCCCGTTACCGGGTTCTGGATCATGCCGAGGAAAACATTCCCGTCCCGGAACGCGGCCAGGGTGTTGGTGCAGGTCTCCGCATGATTGACCAGAGACCAGGTTCCATCGACGGGGTCCATGGCGAGAGCCAGCCCCTTGGCCGGCAGCGCGCCGCCGCTCTCTTCCCCGACGAAGGTGGCGTCGGGGCAGAAGCTGGCAAGCCTGTCTCTGGCCAATGATTCGACTTGCCGTTCCTGTTCCGTCCAGGGCGATCCATCGTCCTTGAAACGCACCGCGTCGGCCGTTGCTGTAAGGCGCATGTCGCGCACGATCGCCCCCGTCTCCAGCAGCAGGCGCAAGCCGAAGTCGACCCATGACGATTCGCCGCCGGCGTCAGCGAACTCTTGCCCTTTTCTGAAGCGATCGATGCAATTCTTTTCGAGAGGTGTGAGCATTTACCGATCCGAGAGCTTCTTAATCGACGCGGCCAGCTCCTCGGGTTCGTGTGACGCGTCGAGGACTCCGGCGATCTTTTCGAGCGCCTGCCGCTCGCCTTCGGTGACTTTGCCGTGCAGGCCGGTAACGCTATGGGCAATCCCCATGACGATGTGAGATAGCTTATGGTTGTTCGCTATGCGGCGCAGCGCACTCATGGCCTTCTCGGAGCCGCTGTCAGGGTCATCCGCGATGCCTTGTGACAATTCATTGAAGATCGCCAATCCGGTTTCGCGGTCAGTATGGTGAAGTAGCTCCAGCGAATCCAGCACGTTGACGACATAGGCACGCTCGGCATCGTCGATGGGCCCGCGTGCCGCCGAGACGACCGCTGCACCAGCCATTATCGCACTTAGAATTGTTTTCTCGGAATGTCGCAACAAGATAGAGCGTATGAATTCGGTCAGCATGCCGGGCCTGAAGGCGTCGCGTACATGCTCTTTCAACGACTTTAGGATTTCCGCCCGGGTGCGATGGTGCTCGTGATGTTGCTTTCTCTCGAGATGTGCCAACACGCGTGCGTCGTACTCGCTCCGTGTGCTCTCTTCGTGCTCCTGCACCAGCCGGGTGAACTGCGGGTGCGCTGCCGCCAATTCTATCAATAAAGCGGAATCGACACGATAAACTGTCGTGTACTCCAGGGCTTGTACGCTTTCCCGTCGCGGAGTGTCCTCGCTCAGGCTGGAAAATCCGAATGCCGCTCCTCTGGTGAGCGTCCCTACCTGCGCTTCGTCGCCATCGGTGGTTGTCTGATTGACGCTCAAGCGGCCACTGGCGACGACGAATACGGCGTCACTCTGCTCGCCTTGCAGGTACACACACTCGGGAGGCGTGAAGTCCCTGCGGATTGCCTTGGCCGCGAGTTGCTGGCGCACCGCTTCCGGCAGCTCGGCCAGCAGGGTTGCCGTCTCGAGGAGCGACCCTAAGGCGCGCTCGGCGCCCTCCGGCTCCTGGCTCCAGGGGGTGTCCGCCAGCTCATCGCCGGATTGCAGCTTGTGGCGGTCGATGGCGAGCCGGATGCCATTGCGTCGCAACACGCCCCATATGGCGTTACAGACTTCGGCCTGAGCATCCCACCAGGGGTCGTCGCCGCCGAAAAAGTAGCGAATGCGGTACTCCATGCCGAGATCGGTGAAGCCCATGACGTTCATGTCCGGCTTCGGATCCCGCAGGACGTAGCGGGATTGCTCGAGGGACTGAAGGACGAGGCGGCTGACCAGCTCAGGGGATGCGCTGTGCTCCACGACGAAGCTGATGGTGTTCTTGAATCGCTCGGTGGGCTCGCTGTAGTTGAGTATGGTTTTCTCCGCAAGCGCGCTGTTGGGGAAGATATAAAGAGAATCCGTGTGCGGATTGTGCAGCGATACGCTGCGCCAGTTGATGTCGTGGACACAGCCGTAGATCCCGTCCACCTCCAGATAATCACCAATTTTCAGTGCCTTCGTGGAACTCAAAGCCAGACCGGCGAAAACCTCCCGCAGTGTCGATTGCGCGGAGAAGCCGACGATGAACGCGGCCGCGCCCGAGGTCGCCAGAATAGCCGTGATGGGTTCCTCGTAGACAAAATGCATGACGATGGCGATGGCGATGGCATAGATAATCAGGGAAGCGCCATCGCGCAGTAACTTGGGGACATGACTCTCGCCACGGTGGAAGAGTACTCCGTGCCACACATAACGCTTGAGCAGTGCATCAAGAAAAAACGCAATCGAGATCCACCAGAGAAAAGCGATACCGCTGGCGAAGTCATCCGCGAGTGCATGGATGCCTGTGTACTCGAGGACCGGATTCCGGAGGGCATAGGCGATGGAGAAAAACAGCACCAGCTCCAGGCCGATTCGTACCTGTGAATGCCTGTTTCCGAATATCCAGGTAATGAGGTGAACGAACACTATGGTGGCGCCCACCATGATGACGAGCAATCCCAGAACCTGAATCAACTGAGCCGTAAATTCCATCCGGTGAGCCCCCTGCGACGCCTTCTAACACGCTTCACCCGAGCGGGTGAAGCGTGGGTATTTTTCAATTTATAGAATGTTTTCCACCTTCGCCGTGAATCTTCAGCCGATCGCTTCGAGGGCCTGCGGGTGTGCGATTTTGACGGTCTCCATGATGCGGTGGACAACCTGATAGGGATCTGCGTCGGACGCCGGGCGGCGGTCCTCCAGATAGCCCTTCCAGTCATGGCTGGTCGTGTAGATCGGGATGCGGATGGAGGCGCCCCTGTCGCTCGCGCCATAGCTGAACCGATCTATCGACGCGGTCTCGTGGGCCCCCGTCAACCGCCGCTCGTTGCCCGCTCCGTAGACGGCAAGGTGCTCTTTATGAAAGGGCGCGAATCCCGCGCAAAGTGCCTCGACGTACTTCTGTCCGCCGACATCGCGCAGGTAGTCGAAGGAAAAGTTCGAGTGCAGCCCCGATCCGTTCCAGTCGCCGGCGATGGGCTTGGGGTCGGTGTTGGCGACCACGCCGTGCTTCTCCGAGAGCAGGTAGAGCAGGAATCGCGCCATCACCAGGTTGTCTGCTGCCCGCGTCGCGCCCTTGCCGAAACACTGGAACTCCCACTGCCCCAGCATGACCTCGGCGTTGATCCCGGTCACACCGACATCCGCGGCGACGCAGGTCTCGAAATGCTCGTCGATGAGGTTCCGTCCCGCGACGTTGTGTGAGCCGACGGCGCAGTAGTAGGGGCCTTGGGGCTCGGGGTAGCCACCGTCCGGGAAGCCGAGCGGGCGCCCGTTGGAGGACATCAGGACGTACTCCTGTTCGAATCCGAACCAGAACTCGGAGCCCGCGGCCTCATCGATGAGCGCCCGGTAGTTGGATTCGTGAGGTGCCCCGTCGCGGGTCAGCACCTCGCAAAGGACGAAGTAGCCGTTTTCCTGAAGGGGATTTCGGTACACCCGCGCGGGTTTCAGAATGCAGTCGGAGTCGTGTCCCTCCGCCTGTTGCGTCGAGCTGCCGTCGAAACCCCACACCGGCACCGCGGCTAGACTCCCGTCGAAGGAGTCCGTGTCCAGCATCTGGCTCTTGGTTCGGATGTTGGCGGTGGGCTGGTAACCGTCCAGCCAGATATAATCGAGTCTAAAATTGGGCATGATTTTACTCCCCGGGCACTGATTCATTCGCTGAGCACATTCGCCTCACGATGTCAGCTGTCAGTGTTGATCGGACACTTTCCCAGCGCAGATTATCACCATCCATCATGAACAGCCCCTTCGCCTCCAGGCTCATTTCACGCTGCAAGAGACCGCGGACGGCTCACTCTGCCAGAGGTGGTCCAGGACCCGGGTTTCAGGCTATTCTCGGGCATCCTACACGGGGGGTGCAGGCGGCGGTTGGCCGACGCACCAAGCGCGCCGATGATAAGCTCATGAATGACCTGCAGGCAAACCTCGAATTTCTCTGGATAATTGTTGCCAGTGCCGTGGCCGAGCGGCTGAAATTCAGCACAGTATTGTCGTCCGTAAAGCGCTTCGAGACCGGGACTGAGCAGGCTGACGATATTACGATTCTGGCCCTGCGCTTCAGTGGCGCATAGGGAATTCTGCACATGCCTGAGGTGACGGTGCGCATCGAGAACGATCTTTCCGAGATCGCAAAGGTCGACGAAAAGCTGGATGATTTTGCAGAGCAGTTCGGCGTGCCGCCTGCAATCGCAGCGACGTTTCACATTATCTTCGATGATCTGCTCAACAACGTCATTTCTTACGGGTTTAACGACGAACAGCGCCACTTCATAGACATCAGCCTGGAGTTGACGGCAGACAGCCTCACCGTATCGATTGCAGATGACGGCGTGCCCTTCAATCCGCTTGCCCAGACCGCACCAGACACGACGCTCTCCATCGAGGACAGGCCGATTGGTGGCCTGGGTATTCATATCGTAGTCAATATGGTGGACGACATAAGCTATCAAAGAACGGCCGATAAAAACGTGCTTACGCTAACGAAGTCATTTCAAAGCAAGAAATAGTCTTTCCATCGATTGACTGTTGCGCGGATGACTCAAAACATTATTTCCGGGGACAAGAAAATGAAACTGAACACTAGCAGTGAAGGCGAAGTCACCGTGGTCAAGATAGAAGGTAATCTCGACACACAGACCTCGCCGCAAGCACAGGACGAACTCAACCGGCTGATGGACGAGGGGAGTCAGAAGCTGTTGCTGGATTTTGCGGATTTAGCGTACATCAGCAGCTCCGGCTTGCGTGTGCTCCTGGCAGTCGCCAAGAGACTGGCGCCGGAAGAGGGCGAAATGCGTATCTGCAATCTGAACGATGTCGTCAACGAGGTTTTCGAGATCTCGGGCTTCTCTACGATCCTGAAGGTCTTTCCATCCGACTCCGAAGCCCTCGAGGGGTTTTGATCTTCGACCGAACGGCCCGTGGGCAACTCAGGCCAACTTGATTGAACTGCTGAACATGGCAGCTTCGAAAACTTTCCAGAAGCTGAGCTCATCGGTGGTGTCGAGCTTCGGTAGAGTCGAGATGTAGCGCGGTGGCATCAGGCCGGGCCTATCCGTTGGTCGCTCCCCGGCCGGTTGGGTTTCAGATATCCGTCTGCTCGGCCATTTCAAGCGCATCTTCGACTTCGATTCCAAGGTACCTGAGGGTATGCGCCAGCTTGCTGAGACCCAGCATCAGCTGCACCGCCCTCAGGTTCTTTAATCCCGCGGTAGATTGCCGTGACTATTGTGCGCCGCAGCGAGTGGGTGCCATAGTCGGCGGCTGCCGCAACCTCATTGACTTGCGCAAATCAGCGGCGCATTGTAAGCGAACGGAGTCGATCAATCTGTTCGCTGGATTGAAGGGTCTGATGCTGACTACGAGCATCTCGTGCAGAAGCAGTGGTCATTTGGTTCTTGCATCCTTACCTAACCATGCCGTTGCGCTCATCGGCAATACTGTGTCAAGCCGTTCTGGTTGTCTGCTCAATACGCCCATAACGAGATAAGTCGGCTTTTCGTCATAGTTGATGCGGGATCTATTCAGCCTCTCCAGGCGAGGTAAAGTTCGGGTATCAAAGCGAAATACTTCAGCAATTTAATAATCGACAAGGAGAATGCCATGAGCGGTGATATCAAACCGAGGGTGATCTTGGTCGATGACGACGAATCCATTAGAATTTGGATGAAGGGACTGCTCGTAGCCCTTGGCTGCGAAATCGTCGGAGAGGCCGGAAACGGTCGCGATGGCGTCGAGCTATTCAAAAAGGAACGGCCGGATCTGGTCATGTTGGACATTCAGATGCCGGAGGTGGGAGGAGCCATGGCGCTGGAGTACATCCTCGCCGCAGACCCCGAAGCGCGAGTGATTCTGCTTACATCCGTAGAGTCTTTGGAATTCATTAATGAGCGTATGCAGGCGGGAGCCCACTACTATCTGTCAAAGCATGCTCCGCTGGATGAACTTAAAGCCGCCCTCGAGGAGCAGATCAGTAAAGTGAAGCAGATCCTGTGAAGGCGCGGGTACCCGAATCGGGTTCGTCGACGGCCGCCGATGGAGGCAGGTCCCTGTTGCTGCAGACCATTCAAAGCATTGCTCGCGGGCAGTTCGATGCTTTGGACACTTTGTACTCCTTAACGGGAGAGGAAGGAATATCCCCTGAGGTAGCAGAGCTCGCTGAATCAATCGGCCTGATACTCGTCAGACTGGAAGCCCGCGATTTCCACATCGAGATGGCAGCCGAAGCAGAGCAACGGCTGACGGAGTTGAACGAGCTCAAGGACCAACACCTGGGAATTGCCGCCCACGATTTGAGGAATCCGCTCTCTTCCATTCGCGGAATGAGCCAGATGTTGGTCGAAATGGAGCTCGACGAGAACACACAAACATCCTTTTTGCAATCGATCTATCGCGTCAGCGATCAGATGCTGACCTTGGTGGACAATCTCCTGGATGTGGCGGTAATTGAAAGTGGCAGATTCGATCTGAAAATCACCGAAGAAAATATTTCCAGCTTAGTCGGAGAGCGGATTGAACTGATGGCAAAGAACGCGGAAAGGAAGGAAATCAGGTTGATCGCCGATCTCCAGAAGGTCACCGATAGTCTGTTCGATGCCGATCGGATGCGGCAAGTCGTGGACAATCTTCTCAGCAACGCGATCAAATTCTCTCCGTCGGGCAGCGTGGTCAATGTTGCCTGCGGGCAAGCGGGCCGCATTCTGGATATCACCGTCACCGATCAGGGGCCCGGTATTCCATCCGAGGACCTTGACAGGTTGTTCGACAGTTTCGAGAAACTCAGCGCCCAGCCGACTGGTGGCGAGAAAAGCACCGGCCTCGGCCTGTCAATAGTAAAAAGTATCGTCGATGCTCACGGCGGCGAGATCGAAGTCGACAGCGAAGTAGGAAGAGGCACCACATTCATCGTCCACCTTCCGGTGGAATCCGCGAATTAGTCCGAACCATGGAGGAAATAGTCAGAAGTTTTCGAGAGCCTCCGATTCCGTCTTTTTGACGGTGAGGATCATATGGAACCCGGCAAACTTGAATGCCTCCTGCACGTCTCCGTTCAGGCCACAAATCCGCAGTTCGCCGCCTTTGCCTTTCAGTTGTTTCGCCGTTGTAAGCAAAATGCGAAGTCCTGCACTGCTGACATAGTCGAGTTCCTCGAAGTTGACGACAATCTTTGTCGCTCCTTGGTCGATAAGTTGTGTGATCTGAGTCTGAGCTTCCGGCGAAGTCTGAGTGTCTAGACTTCCTTCCATTCGCACGACCTTCACCTCACCGACATCGCTGACTTTAATCTCCACAAAATTTCCCTCCCGAGGTCCAAACACCCCTTTGCTTGCATTGCGCCATCGAATCAGCCCACGAGCATTACGAACGACAGAACGTTCTTGTCAATGCGTCGCTGATACGAGATGTCGTCGACCATGTTCCGGACCAGATGAATTCCCAAGCCACCTACTTCTCGATCTTCCAGAGAAAGGCTCGTATCCGGCGCCTTAATTCCCAGTGGATTGAACGGAATCCCATCATCGGAGATCGTTACCGTCAGCCGATTTCTTGCCAGCTCCACCCTGATGTCGATTTCATGCTCGTCCTCGTCTCGAAACGCATACGAGATTACGTTATTCAAAAGGTCGTCGAATGCGAGGCCCATTCTCCGGCGTATCTTGATCGGAAGATTGAATTCTTTCGCGAACTCCCCAAAAGCGGCGTTGACGTTCGCGATCTCGGAAAGGTCGTTCTTCGCGGACATCTGGAAGACCGCTGTCGAATCAACCGCCGGGTTCGCCAGGAACTCCAGTGCCAGAACGGTGATGTCATCGCTCTGTTCCGTCTCACCTTTGAAGCTCTTGACCGCGGATACCATGTCTCGAACAGCTGATTCAGCGGAATTCGTTGCGTTCGACTTCAGCACGTCGACCATCCTCTTCTCGGAGAACAGCTGACTGTCGGCATTCATCTCTTCGGTAACCCCGTCCGTGTACATGAAGAGCAAGTCCTCTGGATTCATGATGGTGAGCCCCTCGTCGTAGACCATCCCGCTCACGGCCCCGACTACTGGTCCGTGAATAGCATCGAGACGCTGAAGGGAGCCATCCTTGCTTTTCAGGTAAGAGGGGTTGTGCCCCGCATTCGTGTACGTCAACAGTCCAGTTCTGATGTTGAGAATTCCCAGAAAAATCGTCACGAACATGCAGCTTTCATTGTTGCTGCTGAGCTCCGTGTTGACATGGGTCACGATGCTCGCGGTGGAGAAATCGTCGGTGGTCCGCGATTTTATCAACGTCTTGGTGACCGCCATGAACAATGCTGACGGTACTCCCTTCCCGGAAACGTCGCCGACACAGATGCACAGTCTCTGGTCATCGATGAAGTAGAAATCATAAAAATCGCCGCTTACCTCACGAGCTGGCTCCAGCTGTGCATAAATGGAAAATTCGTCATGATCGGGGAAAGGGGGGAAAACAGCTGGAAGCATACTCATCTGAATTTCTCTGCCGATGTTGAGTTCGCTCTCCATTCTTTCCTTCTGGTCTCTGATGATTTCGTAGGCTTCCTCCAGTTTCTCCTCAGATCGCTTTCGCTCGGTAATATCGAGCTCTATCCCGGCCACAGCGACGGTCTCGCCTGAGGCCTCCGTAACGGGGAATCGTACATCAACGACAATGTGTTCCTTACCCTCCCGAATATAAGTTGACTCTCGCTCGATCGCTTGCCCCGCTGCCAGAACCTCATCGTCTCGGACAACATTCCTGTCGGGTGACAGATCGGATTTGCTCCGCGAATGCGCCTCGTGGAGCGTCTTCCCGCGGACAAAGTCATCGGTGACACCGTAAAACTCTTCGTACTTGCGATTAATCAATATGAATCGTCCATCGAGATCCCGGAGGTGGACCATCGCCGGCATGTTGTCTATCACCGACTTGAAGCGTGCCGCCTCAGACCGAGTGCGCTCCACCACTCGACCGAGCTGCGTGCCAATGGATTCCATCAACTCCAGCACTGTTTCGTCGAGTTCCACCGCCTCCGTGGAAAAGAACTCGAGCACCGCGACGACGTCGTTTCCCACCAGCACCGGAAATGCGAAGCCGGCCTTGACCCCGATATCCTTCGCAAACTTCGCTCTTCTAAAGGTCGGATCCTGAGTGACGTCCACGATCCAGGTAGGTTTTCCGGTAGCATAGGTGTGGCCGGACAGCCCCGGCCCGACCTTAAGTCGATGTGTTTCGGTTACCTCACGAAAAAGCTTGAAGCGCTCGGGGTCATCTAGATGCCAGACCTTCGTGGAGACCAGTTCACCCGATTCGTCATCGATCATATAGAAATGGCCTACCGGCCATCCAATGAACGTACAAATGTCCTCCAGGCAGATTTGCATCGCTTCGTCGACGGTTCTTGCCCTGTTGGCCGATGCGGCGACTCTTCGCAGTAACTTCAGCGATTCGGTTCTCTCCCTCAGGGATTCAGTCACCGCTTCCCGCCGTCTTTGCTCCCTGGTGATGTCCGCGAGGACATGATTGTACTGTTGTGCGATTTGACCGATTTCGGTATTCGGCTCGACGTTGACGGGCTGTGAAAAATCATTGGCGCTCCGCTGCCTGTCCATGTCGGTAAGTAAGTCGAGGATCTCGGTGCTGGCACCGTGTTCGGCCACGTTCAAACCGATCCGTTCACCCTCGGGATCGATCCGGAGCGGGTACCGGCGGTTGTATAACCACAGGAGCGTGAAGCTTACCCCGAACGCCCAAGCAAAAGTCGCACCCACACCGATGGCCTGGACCACCAATTGCTCCCAGCGCCCCAAGCCGGTACCCCAGCTCTCGGGATCGCCAAAGAGGGCAACGGCCAGGGTACCCCAGATGCCAGCAGCGAGATGCACCGGTACGGCACCAACGACATCGTCAAGCTCCAGCTTTTCCAGAAGCATCGTTACGCCATACATGATCGCGCCGGCGATACAGCCAATGCTCACTGCCGATAGTGGCGTCATGATGTGGGCAGAAGCCGTAATCCCGACGAGTCCCGCCAACGAACCGTTCATAATCATCACGACATCCGATCGACCTGTTATCCACCACCCCATCACCAGCGCCACGATACCGCCGAAAGCCCCGGAGATCGTCGTATTGACGATAATGGTGGGTACCTCCGGAGTGAGTCCGAGGGTGCTGCCCCCGTTGAAGCCGAACCAACCGAACCATAAAATAAATACGCCCAGGGTCACTATCGGTATGTCGTGACCGTGAATGGTAACGCTGTTCTTGCCGAATCGACCGATGCGTGGACCGATAATCATGATCGCTGCCAGTGATACCCATCCGCCAACCGAATGGACCACGGTACTACCAGCGAAGTCGATGAAACCCATGCCCTCCAACCACCCGCCCGACGATGTACCAGCGGCGCTTCCCCATACCCAATGGCCGACGACCGGGTAAATTAGACCGGCCACAATGACTGTGATGACCAGATAGCCGACAAAACGCATGCGCTCGGCTACTGCTCCCGATACGATGGTCACCGCCGTTCCGCAGAACCCCAGCTGAAAAATGAAAAACGCCATGAGCCAGGGATTGGTGGTGTCATCGAAGAAAAAGCCGGATGTGCCGAACAATCCACCGGAGGTGACGCCGAACATCAGCGCAAACCCGAAGAGCCAGAACAGGGCAGAGGATATGCAGAAATCGGCGAAGTTCTTCGCCGCCACGTTGATGCTGTTCTTGGTCCGTACCGAGCCGCTTTCCAGGCAGGCGAAACCTGCCTGCATCAACATGACCAGGGCCGCGCAGATGAGAATCCAGGCAACGTCGAGAACTTCATTAGGAGTCGACATCGGCACAGACCTCCATCCGGCTCACTCGCGGTGAGATTTCAACGGGAAATGTGGCGCAGATAACGATAAACGCCTGGAACATCGTACGCTCAGCGACACTTCAATCCAAGTCGCCAAAATACGCGTTAGGTGTCCACCGTGGACACTAAGCAGTCGCGTTGCCTTGTCGGCCCACGCCACGGCGGCTGATTGCCGCTCCGAGGGCTCCAAACCGACACGTGCTTCATATCTGTGGGCGGCCTTGACCTCGAGCGATAGCTCACCGCCATCAGCACAATCCTGAAAGACTTTCCATCCGACTCCGAAGCTCTCGAGGGGTTTTGATTATCTCATTCTTCGACCATGAGAAGACTCCGTAGCAAATCGAGATTCGCGGCCAAGCGGTCGGACAGGAAATGCAGGACATAGGATTGCAACTCTAACAGAAGCTGAGGGTCTTCCCTGGCCATTCGTTCCACCGCATTTCTCGAAAGAGAATAAGCTACGCTTGCCTTATCGGCCCGCACCGAGACCATCTCTTCGCTGTCGCCGCGCCGGAAAAAGGCCGCGGCCCCCAGCAGGGAGCCTGCTCCCACGCGCCGGAGTCGGAAGGATGCCGTGTCTTCCCTGTCAAGGTACTCGCTGAGTTCGCCTGATTCTACGAAGTAGAGCGCGGGGTCTTTCTCGTGCTCATGAAAAAGGAGTTCGTCCTCGGGGATCTCCAATCGCTGCAGGTAGGCTCTGAAGCGCTCCTGCTCCTCGGCCGTGTCGAAGATCTCTGCCAGCTGATGATCAAGGGGGTGCGCGTCCGGCCTCGCCTCCAGACCCTGCGCTTCGAGAATGTGCGCCTCGGACCATTCGAGGGCGTGGTCCATGTCGTCGAAGCGCTGGTTCACGACTCCGTCACTTGTGTAAAAGCCTTCCCGTTCGAACTGATCGTGAATTTGCGCCGGCATGTGGGTGAATAGAATGCGAACATCGTTCTCGACCGCGCGCTGTCGCATCTTCGCGAAACCGTGCAGTGCCGAGGTGTCGAGTCCGGTGACATGCTGGAAGTCGAAGATCAGATACTCGAGCGGTTGCTCCCGGCCGGCAAGACGATCCGTGATTTTTCGCACCAGCCCTATCGCCGTGGCGAAGAAGATGTAGCCATGAAGCTTGAGGAGCAGAATGCGCTTACCCTCGCGTTCCAGAACGCTTCGCTGAGTGGCGGGACGCTCTATGTTGCTGTGCACCTCCGAGCCGCTGAGCGTGTGGCGAACGACACTGATGCGGCTGTAGCTGATGACGAAGAGAACTGCCGCCGCGGTAATGCCCACGGCGACACCTTCCAGGAAGCCGATAGTCTCTACCACGAACAGGATCAGGAGGATAATTCCAAAATCGGGCCAGGCCAGCTTACCCCAGCTCTTCACGACCCAGTCGTTGAGGAAGGACAGGCCGACAAACATCACCAGCCCGCCCAGTACGAACTTGGGAAAGTAGGAAAGCGCATCGGCGCCGACAGCGAGCGCCAGGAAGCACACCAGGGCGACCACGACCCCGACCACCCGGCTGTCGCCGTTCATCCGGTGGCCGAGAGTGGAAAGACTCACATAGTGATACCCGATCAGTCCACCCCCCAGTGCGGCCCCGATATTCGCGAAACCGACGGTCCGCATCTCCCGATTGATATCGATGTCTTTACCGAAGGCAGACTCCAGGGCCGTGAGATTCAGAAGCACCGAGATCACTGCGATGACCAGAATGGTGCCGATGCCCCCGATCTGATCCCAGACCAGTCCCAGGTCGACGGCAGTCAAATCAGCGATCCTGATCGGTTGCCACAGCCCTCCGCCCCCGAACGGCTCCAGTAACCAGCCCTGCGAGATAGCCTGATCGATGCTGGTATCGGTGGCGAAGAAGATGGCGTAGAAGACGAGAACGGCCCCGAAGATGAGGGCAGGCATGACGAGAAAATGCGTGATTCGGCTCGTCAAGAAGAGCGTCGCAAACGCGAAGAGGGCGCCGGGAACCCACAGATTCGCCCTCTCTACAAGCGCGTCTATACGCGCAAGCTCCAGCGGAACGTCGGCCATGACGCTGAAGGAACCCTTGAACAGCAGCCAGCCGGTGCCCGCCAGAAATCCGCCCACCACGGGGTAGGGGATGTACTGCACCAGGTTCGCGAGCCGCCAGTGACCAATCACGATAAAAAGCAACGCGCCAACGATGGTCGAAGCGATTATGACGAAGCTCGTGTGGAGAAAGGTCTGCTCCAGGTTTTCCCCCGCCGGTAGAGCTGCGATGGTCGTTGCCACCAGGATGGCAATGATGGCGGTCGGGTTATCCTGCGGCAGCGCGACGGCGCCGCGGAAGGCACCGAAAACGGCAACCGCGAGGCTGATGACCACGGCGCCGAAGAGCATGTTTCCCGTGGCCCTGGGAACGAAGCTGGAAAGCTCGTCGCTGAAGATCAGCGCCGAGTAAGAGAACATGAAGGTGATGGCCAGGATCCCCGCGACGATCCCTGCTATCACGCTGGGCAGTAATACATCCGGTGCGAACGAGGCTTTGAGCTCTTCAGTCAACCTGTTCGCCATTTATTGAAGACCTTATCGGGCTGCCCGAAAGCTGGTGGCATCGGCTATCTCCCAGTAGTCCCTGTACGGCTCCGGAGCGCTGCCGTCGAGCAGAGAGCCCGGCTGCAACCACACGGTGCCGCGATCGGCCGACAGCGTCGTGGGTCCAGCGAGGCGAATGTAGAAGTGGCAGGGGTCGATCTCGGACGGATGATTAAGACCGGCGGCTGCAATGATCTCCGACAGTGCTTCCACGGTATTGCGATGAAAATGGTAAACGCGCTTCGCTTTATCCGGCACCACCAAGGCCCGTTGGCGGTGGGGGTCCTGAGTCGTTACCCCCACCGGGCAGCGATTGGTGTGGCAGCTTCGGGACTGGATACAGCCCACCGCGAACATGAAACCGCGCGCCGAGTTGCACCAGTCGGCGCCCATGGCCATGGCGCCGATTATGTCGAAGGCGGAAACGATCTTGCCGCTCGCGCCGAGCTTGATGTGCTCACGTAGGTTGGCACCCACCAGTGCGTTCTGCACGAAGGTCAATCCTGCGCGCAGCGGCGTGCCCACGTGGTTGGAGAATTCCACCGGTGCCGCGCCGGTGCCGCCTTCACCTCCGTCGACGACAATGAAGTCTGGATGGATTCCGGTCTCGCGCATGGCTTTGCACATGGCGAAGAACTCCCAGCGATGGCCGATACAGAGCTTGAAGCCCACTGGCTTTCCACCGCAGAGCTCGCGCAGACTCGCGATGAATTCCATCATCTCGACGGGGGTGGAGAAGGCGCTGTGTGCCGAAGGTGACACGCAGTCGACGCCCACCGGTACATGGCGGGCCTTTGCTATCTCCGGCGTCACCTTCGCACCCGGCAGGACGCCCCCGTGCCCCGGCTTCGCGCCCTGGGACATCTTGATCTCCACCATCTTCACCTGGTCGATCACGGCCTGCTCGGCAAAGGTCTCGGGATCGAAGTTTCCGTCGTCCTTCCGGCAGCCGAAATAGCCACTGCCGATCTCCCAGATCAGGTCACCGCCGTTCTCACGGTGATAACGGCTCAGGCCACCCTCGCCGGTGTCGTGGGCGAAGTTCCCCATCCTGGCGCCTTTATTGAGTGCCCGAATGGCGTTGGCGCTGAGAGCCCCGAAGCTCATGGCGGAAATGTTGTATACGGAGGACGAGTAAGGTTTGGAGCACTGCGGTCCCCCGATATCGATACGAAATGAGTCCTTCGATAACGGCATCGGAGCCGCCGAATGATTGAGCCACGCGTAGTTGCCGCTGTAGACATCGAGTTCCGTTCCAAAAGGCAGTTTGTCCACCGTATTCTTGGCGCGTTGATAAACCAGCGAACGTTGCTCGCGGCTGAAAGGTGCGCCGGACAGGTTGGACTCGAAGAAGTACTGACGAAGCTCCGGGCGAAGTCCCTCGAAGATAAAGCGCAGATGTGCCGAAATGGGATAGTTGCGCAACACGCTGTGACTGCTTTGCAGGAGATCCCGAGTTCCCAACAGGGCAAGCGGCACGGTTATCAGCAAACCCCAATAGAAGTGGCGGTACTCGAAGCCGAGGCCGATTAGGATCAGAGATAGTCCAATCGTCAAGGCGTACGGGATGTAACGCGAATAGGACATGAGTGTTTACCTTTTGAGAAACTGCGAAGTCCGTGTCATCGATGCTCAACACGCCAGTTGCGGATCATCTGCGCAGAAACTCCCGGTGCAGACGCATTTCCCCAACTGGTGCGTACGTAATTCATGAGCGCAATCAACTCATCGTCGCTGAGCTTGGCGGCAAATGACGGCATTGCCACGAACTTGCCGCGGCCGGGAATTCCCGACATCACAACGGTAACGAAATTCGCCGGGTCGCTGGCCGTAACGACGGCATTTCCAGCAAGCTTCGGGAAAGTCCCCGCTAAGCCTGTGCCTTTCGGCTGATGGCACATGGCGCAGTTGTCGAGATACAGCCGTGCTCCTTCGCGCGCGCTCGGGTCACCATAGGAGAGCGCGGCCGCACTGGTGGCGTGTGCCGGCAGGGAATGTATGTACGTCGCGATCGCCTTGATGTCGTCTTTTTCAAGGTACTGCAGACTGTTGTGCACCACTTCCTGCATCGGCCCCAGGGCCGTGACGCCCTTGCGCCTGGATGTGCCGGTCTCGAGAAATTCGGCGATCTCGTCGACGTTCCAACTGCCCAGGCCCGAGTGTAGATCGTTGGTCAGATTGAGCGCAAACCAGTCGTCGATCCGCGCGCCCGTGAAGGCGCGATCTTTCTCGATAGCGCCGAAAACATTGCGCGGCGAATGACAGGCTCCGCAATGCCCCGGGCCCTCGACCAGGTAAGCGCCACGATTCCACTCCTTGCTCCTGCGCGTGTCCGGTGCGTAGGTGCCCGGGCGAAAAAACAACTCCCGCCATCCCAGCATCGACATGCGTATGTCGAACGGAAAGTGCAACGCATTGCCGCGATTCTTTTTACTTATCGGCTCGAGGCTCTGCAAGTATGCGTATATTGCGTCCACGTCCTTGCGGGTGATCTTCGTGTAGAAGGTAAAGGGCATCACTGGATAAAGGTATTCTCCGTGTTGGCCGACACCTTCGTGCAGGACACGGTAAAACTCGTCCTCAGTCATAGTGCCGATCCCGGTCTCCTTGTCCGGGGTAATGTTGGGGGAGTAGATGATGCCGAAGGGCGTGTTCATGGGTAGCCCGCCGGCGTATGAATCGCCCGTGCCATCGCTATGACAGGAGATGCAATCACCCGCGCGGGCAAGATACTCCCCGCGCTTCACATCGCTCTGTGCCCCCCACGTGACGGTGCCGACTGTTAACAGCAGCAAAGCACTTGCGATCTGTATCATGTCTTCCTCACGCTTTCAGGCCTGGCCATTCAATCGAACACATTTCCATGATGATATCGTTCATCCTCGCCCGCCGCCCTCGTCAGCTCGGCCACGTTTGACTTGGTGAAAAAGCCCTCGTAGCCGAAGCAGCGCTCGACATATTCGGTGATCAGGACTGAGTATTCGGAGTGCTTGGAAAAAATCTGTTTGAGATTCGGTTCGTCGGTGCACTCCCCCACGACGTGAGCAAGAAAAGGCACGCCGAAGCCTCTCAACGTCTCGACGACGAAGTCCACGTTCTTCTCACCCGACTCGTGGTCTCCGTCAACCACCTCGTAGGCGATGTGGTGCATGCGCCGGCCGAAATTTCGAACGAAATCTTCCGTCGGCATGGGCAGGTTTTCAAAGGAATTCACGAACGAGGGGGTGTTGTTGGCGGTGAAAACCTTGGCGGGTGAACACTTGTCGTCATCCACGTAGCCGTTGCGATTGACGTTCGTGGAAGAGTTCTGATCGGTGATGTTGTAGGCACCCCAGAAGTAGTAGTTGGATATGGTCAGGAACTCGAGTATCGCGTCTTCGCGCTCACCGGAAAGTATGCGGGTTGCCATGTGATCGACCCCCATAATCAGAGGTACCGCCCCTTTCTCATGGGCCCTGGCGGCGGCCGCGTTCAGGCGATTCGTATCAGCGTCCGCCAGTTGAATGCACTCGCCGATCTCCATCGCCTCGATGTCGTAGCGTCCTCGGGGCGTATAGCCGACGCGATTACCCGTAATGGACGACGGGAAGGTGAAATAGAAATGTGGGTTGGAAAAGAACTTGTTCTCGGTCTCATCCGGATAGTGGAAGCGGATGTTGTGAGACTCGAGCACTTTCCGGGTTTCTGCCAAGTCGTCGATGGCGAATACTTCACCCACATATCTGGCGTTGGGCTTTTTGCGTGCCAGGGGATAGAGCATGTTCAGGCGTGTCAGATCGTCCCTGAAGCTAACCTCTAGAGGCTCGAGAACGACGTAGTGCGGAAACTCCGGCTTCGACTCCAGAAAGTAGATCTTGTGGGTTTCGTTGAGATAGGTGCACAACAACCGGTAAGGCGTCATGAGATACAATTCCTCCAGGTAGGAAATCGCATCTCCCGTCTCGACCTGCACCACCAGAGCGCAGATGTTCTCGAGAAGATCTTCCAGGCCGCTGTTTTTCCTGCGTTCGTATATCTTCAGGCGGTATTCGTTGAAGAAGTCGGAGTTCTTTTTGTCGCCCAGCGGCGCGACCGTCATGATGTCCACGCTCATTCCTCTAAGCTCCTGTGTGTGCGGGCACGATGGGGTGATACGCGGGTTTCCAGAATGTCGCCTCTATGCGCTTTCGCAGCTCCTCTGGTGTCGTTTTCTCCGCAAGCCCTTCACTCTGTGCCTGGCTGGCGACGGCCAAGGCGATAGCCCTGCTGATCTCACGCACCTGGCTCAGCGGCGCCAGCAGCGGGGCTTCCCGGTCCTGCGACGCCGGCGGGCAGGCTGCCAGGGCTTCGCCGGCAGCCATGAACATCTGGTCGCTGACCCGCCGGGCACCGGCGGCGAGAATGCCGAGGCCCATGCCCGGAAAGATGTAGCTGTTGTTGCACTGAGCAACGGGATAGCTCCGCCCGCCGTAGTCGACAGGCTCGAACGGGCTGCCGGTGGCGATCAGTGCGCGGCCGTCGGTCCAGGCAATCAAATCAGAAGGCGTCGCCTCGATTCTACTGGTCGGGTTCGACAGCGGAAAGATGATGGGCCGCCGGGTGCCGCCCGCCATGGCGCGCACGATCTCTTCGGTGAACAGGCCGGGTTGGCCGGAGACCCCCACCAGCACGGTGGGTTTTGCGTGCCGCACAACATCCAGCAGGCTGATGCCGTCGGCGGGTTTCGAGGCCCATGGACCGACCCGTCCCGCGGGCTGCACCAATGCCTTTTGAAATGCCAGCAGCCCGTCCATGCGATCGTGGAGCAGCCCGAAGCGATCGACCATGAAAAAACGCGCCCGAGCATCCGTTTCCGAAAGCCCGTCTTTGACCATGGCTCTGATCATCTGCCCGGCGATGCCACAGCCAGCGGATCCGGCGCCCAGAAACACCACTGTCTGATCGGCCACGCTGGTGCCGGCGACTTTGCTGGCGGCTTGCACCGTCCCGACGGTCACGGCGGCGGTACCCTGGATGTCGTCGTTGAAGGTGCACAGCTGGTCGCGGTAGCGTTCCAGGAGCGGGGTCGCATGGGTTTGCGCGAAGTCCTCGAACTGCAGCAGCACGTCTGGCCACTTGCGCTTTACCGCCTGTACGAATGAATCCACGAAATCGTAATAGTCCTGTCCCGATACACGCTCGTGACGCCAGCCGATGTAGAGGGGATCCCGCAAACGCTCTTCGTTGTTGGTGCCGACGTCGAGAATGATCGGCAGAGTGGTGGCAGGATCGATGCCGCCACAGACGGTATACAGCGAGAGCTTGCCGATTGGGATCCCCATGCCGCCGGCGCCCTGGTCTCCGAGCCCCAGAATGCGCTCTCCGTCGGTGACCACGATCACGCGAACATTCTGAATCACCGAGTTATCGAGAATCGCGTCGATGGAATCCCGCTCAGGGTAGGAGATGAACAACCCTCGCGGGCGCCGGTAAATTTCGCTGAACTGCTGGCATGCCGTGCCGACGACGGGCGTGTAAATAAGCGGCATGGTTTCGGTAATGTGTGCATGCAGCAGGGCGTAGAACAGTGTCTCATTGGTATCCTGCAGGCCGCGCAGATAAATATGTTTCTCGATATCGACGGATATTTGCTGCAATGCTTCGTAGGCACGGTCGAGCTGCTCTTCCAGGGATTCAACGTGGGGAGGCAGGAGACCGAGCAAACGGAAGTCGATGCGCTCGCGCTTCGTGAACGCGGTCGCCTTGTTGAGCAGCGGATTTTCGAGCAGGCAGACTCCCGAGAGCGTCGTCTCGATTGCTTGCCCATTGCCGTCGTCACTCGCAGCCATCGCTAATCTCCTTTCAGCGCGCTCTCTCCATGAGGACATGCGTCAACACCGAGCAGCCGTCGGCAAGATCCTCGGGTTTGGCATTCTCCTGCTCATTGTGGCTGATGCCTCGCTCGCAGGGCACGAATATCATGCCCGTGGGCGCCGCCAGGGCCAGATTGCAGGCATCGTGTCCTGCGCCGGAAACCATGTCGCGGTACGGGATCGACAGTTGCTCGGCAGCGTTGCGTATGCTTTCTACGCAATCCTCGTCGAAGCTGACGCTGGACCGTTGGCTGACCAGCTCGAAGCCAATCTCGAGCGTGGTTTGCGCGGCAATGGCCGCGCAAGATGCACGCATCTGACCCTCCACCGTCTCCAGAACGGCATCATCCGGATGACGGCTGTCGATGCTGAAGCGGGTCTGACCGGATATCGTGTTGGGCGAGTTCGGTCGTGGGTTGAAAGAGCCGACGGTAATCACCGGGTGCGGCTCGTGCTCGAAGGCGATCGCGTTGACGGCGCCCACCATACGCGCGGCGCCAAGCAGGGCATCCCGGCGAAGCGTCATCGGCAGCGTTCCCGCGTGCCCCTCCTCCCCGGTGACCGTTACCTGGAAGCAGCGTTGTCCCTGGGCGCCCATGACCACGCCGACGGTTTTGCCCTCCGTCTCGAGAATCGGCCCCTGTTCGATGTGGGCCTCGAAAAAGGCCTGGGGCGGGTTGCCGCCTATGGGCTCGCTTCCCGCGTAGCCGATGGCTTCCAGGGCCGCGGCCATGGTCACGCCGTCCGAATCCGTGCGTGCCAGGGCTTCCTCCAGCGTGTATACGCCGGAGAACACCCCCGACGCCAGCATGCCGGAAAAGCGCACGCCTTCCTCGTCCGTCCACACTACCACGTCGATGGGCGCCCGGGTCGTGACGCCGGCGTCGTTCATGGCGCGCACCGCCTCCAGCCCGGCAAGCACGCCGTAAATGCCGTCGAACTTGCCGCCCAGGGGTTGTGTGTCCAGATGGCTGCCGGTCATCACCGGCGCAAGCCGCCCGTCGCTGCCCGCACGGCGGGCGAATATATTGCCCATTGGATCGATGCGGACCGTGCAGCCGGACTCCTCGCACCAGCGCACGAACAGATCCCTGGCCTGCTTGTCGAGTTCCGTGAGGGCGATGCGCCCGACGCCACCGCCGGGGGTCGCGCCGATGCGGCCCATCTCCATGAGGCTTGCCCAGAGCCTGTCTCTATTGGCACGAACCCTTTCGCTACCGCTCATGTTTGATCCCCCCGTCCCAGTCCCTTGTTTTTTTGTCTTCCTCCACGCGCGGCGCGCAGCGCCGCGTCCACGGCTTTGCGTGCCCAGTCGCGCAGCAGCTCCGCGTCCTCCAGTGCGTTCTCCGGAGCTGCATGATAGGACATCTGGTAGGGTTTTCCCTTCTTCGTGTAGCGGAAGGGCTCCAGGCCCGCCGCTTCAAATTCACCACGACTTTCGTCGTCCACTTTGAGGTACAGCGTGTCGCTTGCCACCAGTGCGAACATCAACCGGTCCAGATATATTCCGTAACCGCCGAACATGCGCCTCGCGCTTACCGGCCCCAGGGATTCCAGCAGATCGAGCACATGGGTCACGAACTCGTTGGCTTTCGTGCTCACGTTAACCGCCATCCATCCCCGGTGCGGCGACGATATTGATGGGATCGTCGCGATAGTAATGCACGATGTTGTCGATGCTGATATCCAACAAGGCATGGTTCGCCTCCGGCGTGTTGAATGCCACATGCGGAGTGAGCAGCACATTGTCGAGTGATAGAAGGGGGTGATCGGACGGCAGTGGTTCGCGCTGATAGACGTCGAGTCCGGCTGCAGCGATGTGGCCCGAGCGAAGCGACGTCAACAATGCGGTCTCCTCGATAATCTCACCGCGCGCCGTATTGATGATGATCACTCCGGGTTTGGTGAGGGCGAGTGCGCGGCTGTCCAGGAGACCTTCGGTGTCCGGGGTCAATGCCGCGTGTACAGAAAGCACATCGCTGTCGCGGAGGATAGCGTCGAGATCCGCGAACTCGATGCCGTGCTGACGGGCGCGTTGCGGACTCGGGTTACGTGTCCATACCCGTACCGTCATGCCGATAGCACGGGCCAGGGCGGCGAAGCGGGCGCCGATTCCGCCGAATCCCACCAGCCCCAGCTTCTTGCCGCGCAGCTCCAACCCGGGAATCGACTGGTCCCAGCAGCCTTGGCGCATACTGCGGTCCAGGCGGCCTAAATGCTTGGCGGTCGCCAGCATCATGGCCAACGCATGCTCGGCCACCGTGTCGTCAGCGTATCCTGGCGTGTTGCAGATTGTGATGCCGCGATCCACCGCTGCGTCGAAATCGACAAAGTTGCCAGCGCCTATGCCGACGAAAGCGATGAGTTCGAGATTCGGCGCTGCCTTCATGACATCGACGGGCAGGCTCCATCCCAGCATCAGGGCGTCGGCGTCGCCGATGCGCTCGATGAACTGCTGGTCGTTCTCCGGCCGGCCGATATGGGCCGTGAACTGTCCAGCTTGCTGCACCCTTTCCAGGCGGGTACCGGACATGAGCCTATCGATGTGCTGGTTCGCGTCCGGGTAGACGATGCGCACGCCGCTCATGATCCCGTCTGCTTCAATCCCGGTATTTTGCCGGAGATGTCGATGGGCGCGTCATCAACGCCGGTCATCCCGATTCTTCCCGCGGCGGTCCGCCGTTTGCCCGTCGCAGGCATGTGCTCACCGGCCTTGGCGAGTCCAAAGCGTGGCATGTTGTTGTACACGCATTCGTAGGCGCCTTCTCTAACGAGAAATGTCTCGTGCCAGATGCCGACGTCGCCGTTGCTGCCCAGGTTGCGATTAAAGGCCGCCCAGGCAGGCAGATGCTCCGCCGACTTTTTCTTCGCGTAGTCCTCCAGCTGCTCGAAGGTGCGCCAGTATTGAACCATGATCGTTGTGCGGCCGAACCACATCTCGTAGCCGAGAAAGCCGAACTCCCGATCAAGAGCGAGCTCGCGGATCATTCTCGGCATGGATCGAACCATTGGCAGCCACTTGTGAATTTTCCAAAGACAGTTGAAACGCATACCGATCAGAAATAGCACGAAGTCCCTGCGCAACTCTCCGGTCATGCGTTTTTCAAATATGTCGGCCACGGTTGCTAGCTTCCTCGGGTGGATGACATGGTCAGGATTCGCCCGGCGTCGGCCAGAAGTTTCGCATCTGCGTCCCTTGCGCCGATTATCTGGACGCCGATGGGCATTCCGTTTTCTCCCTCCAGCATCGGCAACGTTACCACCGGCACGCCCATTAACGTCCAGATGGCCGAGAACACGGCATCGCCCGTGGAGCTCAAGCCCACAGGCGCTTCGCCCGGAGCCGCCAGGGTCAGCAGTGCGTCGTAGTCCTGGAATACTTGGCGCAAGCGCTGCTTTTGCTCTTCCGCCCTCGCCAGGGCGCGTTTTAGCGCGCGTTTGTCGATGCTGAGACCGGCGCGTACCCGGGCACGGGTTACGGTCTTGAGGGCGTCGGGTCTTCTCTCGTAGGCCGCGCCGAGACTCGTGGCGAGGTTTGCATCGAGAATCAGGCGTTGGCAGGCGACGGCGTCATGAAAAGTATCGCCGAGCTTGACGCAATCGTGTATGCCGAGAACTTCCGCCCAGGTATCGAAGCGGGATCGCGCCTCCGCGCTCGCCTCGCTCCACACAGGCGTGCGCACCAGACCGAGACGAAGGGGCTTACCCGCATGGGACGCGTCGCGGGAGTCAGGCGTACCCGCGTGCGCCGGCATCAGTGCTTTCGCCATCAGTGAAATGTCGGCCAGCTCTCGTGCGAACACGCCCACGTGATCCAGGGGTTGCGCGAGTCGGTGCATCCCGCCAGTGGGAATGGCGTCAAAGCTCGGTTTGAAGCCGACGATGCCGCAAAAGGAGGCGGGACGGATGACCGAGCCGACAGTCTGGGAGCCGACTGCCAGCGGCACCATGAAATCCGCCACCGCGGCGGCCGAGCCGCTCGACGAACCACCGGGTGTGCGTCGCAAGTCCAGGGGATTGGCGGTGGCGCCCGGAGCCGACAGGGCCAGCTCGGCGGTTACCGTCTTGCCGAGAATGATGGCGCCGGCCCCACGCAGCAACGATACCGCTTCTGCGTCCTGGCCCGGTTGTCGATTCCGGTAGAGCTCACTTCCACACTCGGTGGGCATGTCCGCGGTATCGAAGATGTCTTTGATACCGACCGGCACGCCGTGCAGGAGACCCACGGGCTTGCCCGCCTGACTGGCGGCATCGGCGTCGCGGGCCTGAGCCAGCGCCAGCTCCGCGTCCACGTAGGCCCATGCACAAACGAGGGCATCTTTGCTTTCGATGCGGTCCAGACACGCTTCCACCAGCGCTACCGAGGTCGACTCTCCGTTCACGATAGCGGCCGCCGCCGCATTAGCCGATAGCCCATTGAGCGTGGCGGGAGCCGCGTCCCGCTTTACTGTTGCGCGGGTCATGGGTTCTGATAACAGGTCCACTGGCCGGCCATCTGTCGCTCCCCCTAGTGCTTCACGATTGACAAGTCGGCGCGTAAACGTGGATTGTATACGTCTCGAAAGCCAACGGGCATCGCGTGGTTGAACCAGGCTGAGCCCCCGAAGGAGGTTCCGGCGACATGCGCAAAGTGATCGCGTGCATCATCGTGGTGCTCATGCTCGCCCTCGTCGCCTGTGCCACGCGTGCGACCAAGACATTCACCGTCGCGGTAAGCCCCTACAGCATTCAGTATACCCCCGGGCAGATTTACGATTACCTGAGGGCCCGCGGGTTCAAGCGCGTCAAGTTTCGCGACTTCGACAGCGGCATCGTTGTCTACCAGAAGTACAGTGCCGAGGCGGACGAGCAACACTTTCGATTGAAAACCCATCCGCAAATCGAGGTGGTCGTTCGATTGGAAAAGATCAGGCACACTTTCAAGAAATCCGATCCTCGGGTCATCGTGTGGTTCCATGAGGATGGCCGTAACGAATTCTCGACATTCGCGGTGGCAGAGTACGACCGTATGCTCGAGGAAATCATCGAGCGAGTCGGCGCGGATCGCGTCAAAGTGTGGTTCGATTGACGCGACTGTTCAAGTCAAAGGTTGCATGACGTACCGCTGAAAGCCCGCGCGCTGCTTGAGCCGATCGTGCCAGGCTTCGACGTTGGCGAGGGCCGGGCGCTCGGTCTCCATGTTGTACCAGCGCCAGACGGCGGTGCCCAGGGGAATGTCGGCCATGGTGAGATGATCGCCGCAGAGGTAGTCGCGGTTGGCAAGGCGATCGTCCACCAGCTGCCAGTATTTTGCCAGCCGTGATGCGGCCGCCGCGAGCTTTTCCGGATCCTGATTCTCTTTGAGGTCGCGCACCACGGCCCAGAATATGAATGTGATGTCGGGGTGCATGGTGGTTTGCTGCCAGTCCATCCACTGGTCGGCCACCGCACGCTCGCCGATGTCCACCGGGCTCAAGCTCCCGGAGCCGTATTTCCCAGACAGGTAACGTACGATGACGTTAGACTCCCAGAGTACGAGACCGTCGTCGTCGATGGTGGGAATCTGGCGATTCGGATTGAGCTTCGCGTAGAAGTCTTCGCCGACGACGCCGTGCTGCATGCCGGCATCGATGCGCTCGTGCGCGATATCGAGTTCCTCCACACACCACATCACTTTCATGACGTTGATGGAATTCAATCGGCCCCAGATTTTGAGCATGATGGCTTTCCGTTGATGAACCCGCGAGCGTCCCGTTATAACACAGAAGCATCATTCTCCCCGTCGACCTTCCTGGTGGGGCAGCAGATAAACCAGGAAATTGGCCACCAGCATGGTCCCGGCCAGTAGATAGAACACCGCCGAAAGCCCGTAAGCGTCGGCGATGAGGCCACCGATGGGCGGCACGGCCGCCGACAGCAACGCCTGAGTGCCGAACAGCAGGCTGGTGGCGCTACCGGAGAGACTCGCCGGCACCAAATCCATCATCCAGCTGTGAATCACGGGACGCACGGCGAACAGCGCAAAGCCCAGCACCGAGACCGTAGCCACCAGCGCGACGTCGTTCTGAATCAGGGTGATGGCGGCGATGGCGATGGTGGTTACCGTCAGACCGGACAGCACCACGGGTCGGCGTCCGATGCGGTCCGACCAGGCTCCGGCAAGGGGCGCCGCCACCAGGCCGCCCATCTGCATGGCCATTATGGCAACGCCCATCCAAATCGGGCCGGTATGCAGCTCGTTGATGAGAAACAGCGGCAGGAACACCAGCAGGCCGTTCTGAGCCATGCTGCGAAAACCGGCCATCAGACACAGACTGAGCACCATCCGATCGCGAACGATGCGCTTGAGGCCGAGCAGATACTCGGAGAAACTCATGCCGCTGCGGGTGGTGGCGCGCGTTTGGTTGTCTTTGCGCAGCAACAAAACCGCGATCAGAAAAGCAACAAACACCACCGGAACCGATCCAGTGGCCGCCGCGCCCTGCCAGCTGAGCACTGCCAACAGCGACCCGGCAGCCAACGGGGCCAGCGTGTCACCAAGATTCGCCCCCAGCGCGTGGATGGACAGCGCATAACCACGATTGTTGGGATACATCTCCGACAAATAGGCGATCGCCGGTGGATGCCACAAATTATTGGACGCCCCGATCAGCGTCACCAGAAGCGCCAGCACCAGGAGCCCCTCGGATACGCCGAAGCTCAGTAATGCACCAGCCCCAATCAGCAGGGCGGCGACCTGAAACACTACACGCCTTCCTGTGACATCCACCATCAAGCCACTGCCAAGGTTTGCGAACAGCGAGCTCAGATGAAACACCGAAACCAGCAAGCCCGCGTCGGTGTAACTCAGACCGAGATCGCGGGTGATGAAGGGAAGCAGAAGATAAAAGAATGCGGCGATCCAGTGCGTGCCCCCGTGGCCGAATCCGACCAGAAATGCTGGCCCCTGCTCGCGCCAGTGCACGCCGCTAAGCCGGCTGATAAGCTGCAGCAAATCGTCCTCCCGGGGTAGTGAGTTCCGTCAGCAACATAATGTAATGAGAGATTCGAGTACAGAGGCGTTGTTGTTCGATCTGGGTGGCGTGGTCTTCGGCATCGATTTCGAAAGCGCCTGTTCGCACTGGGCGACCCACGCCGGCGTGTCGACGGAGACTATCAAGTCGCGATTCCGGATCGATGAATGGTACGAGAGGCACGAGAGAGGTGAAATCGGAGCCTCGGAATACTTCGACGCGCTTCGGGACACCTTGGGTATCACACTGTCGGACGAGCAGTTCGCCGTTGGATGGAACGCTATTTTCGAAGACCAGTCCGCGGAAGTGTTCGAGCTGTTGCAGGCTTTAGGCTCGCGGATCCCCATCTACGCATTCTCCAATTCCAACGTCATGCACCAGGAATTCTGGGAGCGTAAATATGCGAAGACACTGGGGTTGTTTCGCGAAGTATTCGTCTCGTGCGAATTGGGCCTGCGCAAACCCGAAGCGGCGGCGTTTCGGCACGTTGCGGCCTGCATCGGTAGCGAGCCTGAGAAGCTGCTGTTTTTCGACGACCGAGCTGAAAATGTCGACGGAGCGCGTGACATCGGTATGCCGGCAGTTCAGGTTCGCGGTTTCGCCGATATTCGAGTCAATGTGAGGGTATTTCTCGAATAAGTGTCTCGATCACGCGCTGGCACCCGGCCCGACGAGGGCGCGCCTCGGTTCGAGAACCGTCACCTTGCCAACAGTTTGCACAGTCGTGAAGCTTCCCCTGCAGAGGATTTCCTCGATCAGTGTGTGTGGTCCCAGCCCCTCTACGGTGCTGTCGTCGAAGGCGATTCGCCCATCGGCGTGCAGGAATGGTGACCATAGCTCGAAATCTTTCTTCACCGCCTCGTACCGATGGTCGCCGTCGATCCAGAGTAGCCCGATCTGCGAACTCCAGGATTGCGCGGCGGCTTCCGATGTGTCACTGATCAAATGGATGAGCCGGGATAGGGTCGAGTGCGCGATATTGCGCTGGAACGCCGCCTTGTCGTCTGGTCCGAAGCGCCAACCGAGCACGCCGGTAAAATTCTCGTGGGGCTCGATGGCGTAAACGGGCGCGGCCTGGCCACGGGAGGAACCCATCGCGAGGGCGATTGTGGATCTTCCTCGATAGCTTCCAATCTCGACAATGACGCCTTCACGCACTTGCGACGCCAGTCGCATCAGTAACAGGCACTCGTCGGGGTGGATCATTCCATCCGCGGCGATTGCCCGAGACAGGTTTCTGGACGCCCCGAGGTAACCGCGGAGCGTAGCGCCTCCCATGGTGGCTAATGCTCGATGCATGTCCAGCAGGCGAGCGCGAAAGGCGGCGTCACCCAGTCGCCTGATCGAGCGCGAAGCGATGCGGGTGAGATTCGTCAATGCATTCACGGGAACAGAGATGGTTCGAAAAATTCCGGCTCGAGCTTGCGCCGTGAACCGGCCCGGGCCGAGCCAGGCCCGGCCAGGGTGGCTGAATCCCGGATCGGGGACAAGGGCGCGCGACTACGGCAGAATAGCCGCATCTGTCTCAGGTCTCCAGAGTATGGTTACTGCACATGACTGAAAGCTCCCAAACACAACCGCTGGCGCGTTTCACGGTCCTCGATCTTACCCGGGTGCGTTCCGGCCCCACGGCGGTGCGTCAGCTCGCCGACTGGGGTGCAAACGTCATCAAAGTCGAGGCTCCGGCGGCCATCGACAAAGCCAAAGGCATGGGTGGGGCCCGCGATGGGCCGGACTTTCAGAATATCCACCGCAATAAGCGTGGTATGACGCTGGATCTCAAGAGCCCCGATGGCCACGCCGTTCTCATGCGCATGGTAGAGAAGGCCGACGTGGTGGTGGAGAATTTTCGACCCGACGTAAAAGGGCGGCTGGGAATCGACTACCAAGCGCTGTGCGCGGTCAATCCGGGTATCGTGCTGGCCAGCATCTCGGGCTTCGGCCAGGACGGTCCCTATGCGTCGCGGCCGGGCTTCGACCAGATCGCACAGGGCATGGGCGGTCTCATGTCCATCACCGGTTTGCCGGGCCAGGGGCCGGTACGGGTGGGTGTGCCCATCGCGGATCTTTCGGCGGGCCTGTACGCGGCCATCGGTATTCTGGTCGCGCTTCTGCAGCGCGAGCAGACCGGCAAGGGTCAGTGGGTACGGACGTCGCTGCTGCAGGCACAGATCGCCATGCTGGATTTCCAGGCGGCGCGCTGGCTCATCGCCAAGGAGGTGCCTCCCCAGGCCGGCAACAATCATCCGACGAGTATTCCTACCGGTGTATTTCGGACCAGTGACGGGCACGTCAATATTGCCTGTAGCGGCGACATCATGTGGGAGCGTCTATGCCAGGTGCTGGGTGCGGACGAGTTGTTTGAGAGTCCGGACTACGCCGACGGCGCGGTGCGCTTGACCAATCGCGACGCGCTGAACGCCGCCATCGACGCCTATACTACGCGCCGCACCAGCGATGACCTGGTCCAATCCATGAATGCGGCAGGCGTGCCCTGCGGACCGATCTATTCCATCGACGAAGTATTTTCCGACCCGCAAGTACAGCACCTGGAAATGTCCAGGACCGTGCAGCACCCTACGCTGGGGCCCATGGAGGTGGTCAACAACGCAGTTGTCATGGGCGGCGCCCCGGAAATGACTTACCGCGCCACACCGGAACGGGGCCAGCACACCAGCGAAGTGCTCGCCGAGTTTGGCTACAGCCCCAGCGAGATCGAAAATCTGGCGGAGCGCGGCGTGATCTAATCGGCGAGATTCCTGATCAGCCCTTGGAAAGATAGGGTATTGTCCCGGCCAGATCCGTGTCGTCGATGGCGTGGAACCTGCTGATGCCGCCCTTCTGGCGCGCTTCGCCGTAGGGTGCATATTCCGGGTCAGCAGCGAAACCCTGCAGGGCCTCCATGGACGGAAACTGGATCAATGCGATCAATGTGGTGTCCAGCCCCTCAACCTCGATGGTGGTGATGTTTCCGCTGCGGGAAAGTTACTTTCCGCCGTGCTTCGCGACGATGTCATGAACATTCGCGGTGTAATCCGGAACCCAGCTGTCGTCGGTGATTTTTACGTCGGCAATCAGATATACGGTCATTTTTTCTTCTCCTCACCGAAAAATTCAATACGCGTCGGTCAGCGACCCTTGAACGCGGGCTTGCGCTTCTCCATGAAGGCTTTGCGGCCTTCGGCATAGTCGTCGCTGGCGAAGCACTCATCCACCAACTTGCTGATCATGTCCAGATCCCGGTCCCCGGGATCCTTCAAGGCCTCGCCGACGGTTCGCTTGGCGGCGCGTACCGTCAGGGGTGCGTTCGATGCGATGCGTGCGGCGTACTCGCCGACGTAGGACTCGAGCTCCGAACGCGGCACGACACGGTTGACCAGGCCCATTTGCAGCGCCTCTTCGGCGCTGAACAGCCGGCCGGTGAACAGGATCTCCTTGGCGAAGCTCGCGCCCACCAATTGCACCAGGGGGTAGACGTCATCCCAGCGGTAGGCGAGTCCGAGCTTCGCCGCGGGAATGCCGAATCGCGCATCCTCGGAGGCGATGCGCAGATCGCAGCAAAGCGCGACGCCGGCGCCGCCGCCGATGCAGTAACCCTGAATCATGGCGATGGTTGGCTTGTCGATGGTATCCAGATCCTCGTGGGCCTTGACGGCGGCGCGCTCGAACTCCTCGATGCCTTCCTTGGTGGTGCGCAGCTTGGCAAACTCAGAGATGTCGGCGCCGGCGGAGAATGCTTTTTCTCCGGCGCCGCTCAAGACGATCACACGTACTGAGTCATCGGCCGCGAAATCGCCCATCACTCGCGAGATCCCCTGCCACATCTCGAAGCTGATGACATTGTGCTTTTTCGGCTGATTGAAAATGAATCGTCCGATGCCGTCGGATTTCTCGACGATAATCTTGTCCGTCAACGCTGTCATGCATGGTCCCCCTGGGAATTCGAATTGGAATCCGACTGAATATGATCCGCCACTGCCGTGGCGAAGGATTGTGTCGACGCGTCGCCGCCGAGATCCGGTGTGTGATTCGCGCGATCCGCCAGCGTTGCGTTGACGGATCCTTCGAGCAAGTCCGCCGCGACGGCGAGTATCGGCCGGTCGTGGCGTGCGCCAAGCCACTCGAGCAGCATGGCTGAGGAGAGCATGAGCGCGGCCGGATTGGCGATTCCGCGACCGGCGATATCCGGTGCCGATCCGTGCACGGCTTGCGCGATAGCGTGGGTTTCGCCGGCGTTCAACGCCGATGCGAGTCCCAGCCCACCGCACAGCGCCGCCGCCTCGTCGGAAAGAATGTCGCCGTACATATTGCTGGTGACGATGACGTCGTAGGCTTGCGGGTTGCGAATCAGATCTGCCGCCATGGCATCCACCAGCATCTCGTCCAGGCGCACCTCGGGGAATTCCTCCGCGACCTTTACCACTTCGCGAATGAACAAACCATCAGTGACTTTGAGCACGTTTGCCTTATGGACCATGGTGACGTGCTTGTCGCGCCGGCTGGCAAGCTCGAAGGCCGCCCGGGCAATGCGTCGACTGGCGGCGGCGGTGATCTTGCGTATCGCCAGCGCCATGTCCTCGGAGGGTTGAAACTCTCCGCTGCCTGAGAGCATGTTCCGGTCGGCATAAAAACCCTCGGTGTTCTCTCTCACCACCACCAGATCCATGTGGTCGGCGACGTTTTTCACGCCGGCGCGCGTGCGGCTGGGGCGCACATTCGCGTAGAGATCGAGGGCGATGCGGATGTGGGCGGACGGGTTGATGCCGCCCTGCTCCGGGGGCGGGTAGTCGTAGGTGGATACGGGAGCCAGAATGACGCCGTCGGCGGCGCGGGTCTGGGCGAGAACGTCGCTGGGCAAGGTGCTGGCGTGACTGTCCAGCGTTGCCAGGCCCATCGCATGTTCCTCGAGGCGCAGTCCCAGCGCCAGCTTCGCGTCGAGGGCAGCTAGGACCTGCCGCGTGGCGGCGGCGATCTCCGGTCCGATTCCGTCGCCGGGGAGAATTACGATGTGCACTGTGTGGTCACCAGGAAGTCGCGAAAGCGCCTCGCGATGGTCGCCGGCGCCAGTGTTGGTCGTCCGAGATTTGCCATGGAGCCAGGCCGGATGTGCATGTGAATGAAGTGCGGGCCGTCGCCGCACCAGGCGGCAGCGAGCGATTGTCCGAAGCCTTCCAGATCATCGCAAGTGTGGGCTTTTGGGTAACCACAGGCGTTGGCGATGGCGCTGAAATCAACGCCCGGGGATACGGTGGGTTGCCCTCCGGTTGAGTCGTGAACGCCGTTGTCCAGAAGCACGTGCACGAGGTTGCGCGGGGCCCGGGCGCCGATGGTGGCCAGGCTTCCCAGTTTCATGAGGGCCGCGCCGTCACCGTCGATGACAACGACGGTATGCTGCGTATTGATCGCTACCCCCAGGCCCATGCCGCTGGCACATCCCATGGAACCTACCTGATAAAGATGCTGCGGGCGATCGGCCAGGGTGAACAGCTCGCGCCCGCACTTGCCGGTGGTGGCGATGACCACCGCCTCGTCGGGAATGACGTCCAGGAGCTTCTCGAGCGCTTGCGCCCGCGAGACGGGCGGGCCGCCGGTGCTCAGATCGTGAAAATCACCAGGAGAAGGTGGAACTGCCGGTGGTGGCGTCAAGTCCTCCGGTGCGACGCTGTTCTTTTCCATGATGAAGGCGAACGGCGTGCAACGCTCCTGCATGTGTGCCATCGCTTCGTCGACGGCGCCGTCCACATCGGCATCGGCGGACGGAAACGCCCGGTGCGGTATTGCCATCACGTCCAGCAAGCCCGGCGTAATGCGGCCCATCAGCTCGTGCTGGGGCTCATCCGGGTTTCCGGGTCCCGCCCGCCAGGTGACGATGAGCAGCGTGGGGATCTGGAATGGATGATTGAGAGAGGTAAGCGGATTGACTGCGTTACCAAGACCGGAATTCTGGCACATCATCGCGTTTTCGCGCCCGCCAAGCCAGGCACCCGCGGCGATGCCCACCGCTTCCCCCTCGCTGGTGGCGCCCACATAGGTGCACTCTCTATCGCTGATGACACGATTGATCAGTGGCGTGAGAAAGGAACAGGGAACTCCCGAGAAAAAACTCAAATCGCGCGCTTTCGCGGAGCGCAAGAATGTCTCGGCGTTGATCATCGCTGCTACGATCCGCTCAGCTTCTTTTTCAAATGCGGAATCAGGCCGCCGTCGCCGACCATCTCCAAGAGATGGTCGGGTAGGGGTTCGCAGGACAAATCCTCGCCGGTGTTCAGGTTGTGCACGACGCCAGCGCTGGCGTCGATGCGCAATCGGTCGCCGCTGCGGACGCGATCCGCTTGCGGACACACCAGCGTGGGTATTCCCAGATTGAGGGCGTTTCGATAGAAGATACGGCCGAATGACTTCGCCAGTATTGTGCGGATTCCGAGTATGTGCAGCGCCTGGGGCGCTTGTTCCCGGGATGAGCCGATGCCGAGATTCGCGCCTGCTACGAAGACGTCGCCTTCCCGTACCGTGGCTGCGAAGTTCGCGTCCAGGTCTTCCAGGCAGTGACTCGCCAGATCCTCCATGGAGCCTTTGAGATAGGCGGCGGGTGCCAGCAGGTCGGTATTGATGTCGTCGCCGTAGACCCAGGCACGGCCGGGCGCGCTCACAGGTAGCCTCTCGGGTCGGCAATGCATCCGGCCAGCGCCGACGCCGCCACCGTGTAGGGGGATGACAGGTAGGTTTGCGAGGATGGGTCGCCCATGCGCCCCTGGAAATTTCTCGATGAGCTGGATATGCCGACTTCGCCGGCCCCCAGGCGCGCGGGTCCCAGTCCAATGCAGGCTCCGCAGGCACTGGGCAGAATCGTGGCACCGGCGGCGCGCAGTGACTCGAGGGTACCTTCCCGCTCGGCTTCCTCTGCGATGCGCACCGACGCGGGCGCCACGAAAAACCGCACGCCCTCGGCAACCTGCTGGCCTTCGACTATTCGAGCGACCATTCGCAGGTCATCCAGCTTCGCTCCCGTGCAGGCGCCGATGTAGGCCTGGTCGATGGCGGTGCCGGTGTGGGTATCCACCGGTGCGCTGTTCTCGGGGCTGTGGGGCGCCGCGACTTGAGGCATGAGGCCGGCGGCATCGATGGTAATTTCTCTCGCCACCGTGGCGTCCGGGTCACTCTGCCAGTCGTCGCTGTCGTTCACTTCGACGCCCACACCGGCGAGCCAGTTGAGGGTGGTGTCGTCGGCGGCGACGATGCCGCATTTGGCGCCGATCTCCACCGCCATGTTGGAAAGCACCATGCGTTCGTCCATGGCCATGGCCGTGACCCCACTGCCGGTGTACTCGGCAGCCATGTAGCCGGCGCCGTTGATGCCGATTTCGTGGCAGAGAAAAAGCATAACGTCCTTGGCGGCGACGCCTGGGCCGAGAACGCCGTCGACGCGCACGCGCAGGGTTTCGGGCACGCGCATCCAGGTGCTGCCAGTGGCGAGAACGCCCGCCATGTCCGTCGCGCCCAAGCCGGTCATGAAGCAACCGAAGGCACCACCAGTGGTGGAGTGGGAGTCGCCGCCGACCACGAACATCCCCGGCCGCAAATGACCGCGTTCGGGTAGCACCACATGGCAGATCCCCTGGGCCTCGTGATAGCCGCGCAAAGGACGTTGCGTGGCCCAGTTCCTGGTCAGCGCTTGAATCTGGACGCTGTCGGTATCGCTCTCGCCGACGAAGTGATCGGTGATGATCACGGCCTTGCCCGGATCCCAGACATCGACGCCAAGCTCCTCGAGCATCGGGGCGAGACGCCGCGGGCCGCTGGAATCGTGCATCATGGCAAGGTCAACTTGACAGGTAACGATGTCGCCCGGCCGAACGCGTTTGCGGCCGGAGGCCCGGGCGAGGATCTTTTCGGCGAGGGTCATGGACATGTGAGTGGCCGGGTGGTGACTACGGCTGCGCATTATACCGCATCGCGTTCACGCCTTCGGCACGCGAACCACCATGAGCGCGCCGGCGACGGCAAACACCGCCAGCGCAAGAAAAGCGCTCGTGAAGCTTTCCGACCGTGTCACCAGATAGCCGAAGATGGGCGGAAACACGGTGATGCCACCGAACATCACCATCTGCATGCCCGCCGTCGCCTCCACAGCCAGCCCCTCGGGGGCATGGGTCGCCACTTGCGCGAGCATCACGCCGTTCCAGCCGAGGCTGCTGGCACCCAATAGAGTTGCCAGCGCAATCACCGCCGGCAGCGGCCAAGCACCGTTCATGAAAGGCGTGGCCACCAGACATGCGGTGGTGATGCAGCCGATGATCACCAGCACCGCCCGCGGCGTGCCCAGTTGCGACGCCACGGCGCCCCAGAACAGGCGCCCGGCAAAGCCGCCGATCTGCAGGCACGCGAACACGGTACCGGCCAGCACCAGGCTCATGTCCATCGCCCTGGTGAGGTAAATGACCATGAAGGACATCACGCTGAGCTGGCAGCCTGCATAGGCGAACGCCGCCAGCGTATAGTTGCGAAGTCGGGGTTCGGCGAGCACCAGTCGCAGCGGCGCCAGCAAGCGCTTCGAATCCAGCTTCAATGGCTGGCGAGGGTCGCAGTCCATAACGCGGCGCAGCGGTTGCAGCAGCACCATGATCACCAGAGCCACGGCGCCCACGGTCAGGCAGGCGCTCTGCCAATTCGACCATAACGCGATCGCTGGAATCAGCGCCCCGGTGAGCGCCCCACCCAGGGGTACGCCGGTTTGTTTGACGGGAAAAACCAAGGATCGCCAGCGGGGAGTCGATAGGCGCCACAGCACGTGGGTGCTGGCCGGGTTGAAGGGGCCGTAGACACAGCCAAGAATGACGGCGCTCGCCAGAGCCCAGGCAACGGTTCCGCGGCTGATGGCCAGCATCGCCAGCGCGGCAAGCCCCATGGTCATCTGACACACGCGAATGGCACCGAAGCGACCCACCATGGTGCCGGTTAGCGCCCCGGAAAGGGACGCGAAAAGGTAGACGATAGCCGTGAAGGTTCCGATGTGGGTGGCGTCCACGCCGATCTCCGGCGCCGCTGCGGGGGCGAGGACGGCAATCGCCGTGACTGCCATGCTGGATGTGGTCAGCACCGCCAGCATCGCGGTCAGTGGGAACAGGATCCGGGTGTCCATAGTGGGAATGGCGTTCTCGATGGGTGGCGGATACCGCAGCCGCCGGCGGTGCGGCCCGGCGTTGTCCCTGGCCCCCGATCTGGCCTACTCTCTACGCTGAACGGAACCCGACACGCGCGCCAAGCAATCATAACGGATGGTGGGCGCGAGCAGTTTCCCTCGTCCGTCTCGACGGACAACAACACCGAGGCCCGCTATGTTTCCCGACCTGAGCGTGACGCCAATCAGCCGCAGCCGCCTTGCCGACGTCGACTTCGATAATCTGGGTTTCGGAAACGTGTTTTCCGACCACATGTTCAGCATGAAGTACGAGCAAGGTCGCTGGCAGCAGCCGGAAGTATTGCCTTACGGCCCGGTTCCGGTGGACCCGGCCAACGCCACCCTGCACTACGGTCAGGCGGTCTTCGAGGGTCTCAAGGCTTTCATGGGAGACGACGGGGCGGTGCGCATCTTCCGCCCGGATATGAACTACCAGCGCCTGCGCAACTCCTGTGAGCGTTTGTGCATTCCGGTCCTCGATGAGGATCATTTTTATGGCGCCATGGAATCATTGATCCAGCTCGATCACGGGTGGATTCCGCGCAAGCGCGGCCAGGCTCTCTATATTCGCCCGCTCATCTTCAGCAACGAGTCGCATCTCGAAGTTCGGCCATCGCAGGTATTTCGGTTTCTTGTCATGACCGCCCCGGTGCGCGCCTACTTCGATGAAGATACAGTCGCCATCGACCTCAAGGTGGAAGAAGAGTACACGCGCTCGGCTCCCGGCGGCATGGGCGCTGCCAAGACGTCGGGTAATTATTCCGTGAGCCTGCTGCCCGGTGAGCAGGGTCGCAAGCAGGGATTTGCCCAGGTGCTTTGGTTGGATGGCCTCGAGCACCGTTACGTGGAAGAAGTGGGCGCCATGAATATTTTTTTCCGCATCGACGATAAGGTCATCACGCCGTCATTGGTCGGCACGATCCTGCCGGGTGTCACCCGCAACAGCGTCATCAAGCTGATGGAGGATGCCGGAGACCCGGTGGAGGAACGGCGCATCGAGATCGATGAGGTCGTCACCGCCATACGCGAGGGCCGCATGCAGGAATGCTTCGGCGCGGGCACCGCAGTGATCATTTCGCCGGTAGGTGGCATTTCTTACCGCGGCGAGCACTTGACCATCAACAACAACGAAGCCGGCGAAGTCACACGGCGCCTTTACGACGAAGTCACGAGCATCCAATTGGGTGAAATCCCCGACCGCCACGGCTGGAATCGGCTGGTCAGCATCGACGCGGTATCGAAGCGCGCAGCTTCAAGTCGCTGACTGAATCTAAGGGGACAGATTTGAAATCTGTCTCCTTAGATTCAGTCCGGCCAGACGACGGTTTTCCCAAGCTCCGGCCAGCCGATGGGCGCGCCGGCGGCTTTGGCCGCCTGCGCATCATCCTTGCCGGCATCCCAATTGGCGGCCACGAAGCGTCGGCCGGTGACACCGTCCGATGCCGTGGACGCGAGCCACCGAATCGGTGGCCCCATGATCGCGGGTTTCAGCATCCTGTCGCGGGGGATCCCTGCCTCATCGCTGATGAACGGCGTGTCGGTGGGACCGCCAGGAACGAGAATGTTCACCGTGATCCCAGCGTCCTCCAGCTCGTTGGCCCAGACCGCGGACATGGATTCCAGCGCCGCTTTCGATGCGCCATAGGGCAGCACACGGAGCATGGTAAAGAAGCTCGTCGTGTTGTTGACCACACGCCCCCAGCCTTTGGCGCGCATATGGGGCACCGCCGCCCGTACCATGAGCAGAGGACCGGTGACGTTTATCGTGAAAAACCGGCTCCAGAGGCCAGGATCAATCTCCGCGATACTCGGATGATTGCGCTCCGCATCCGGTCGAATGGAGCTGACACCGATGCCAGCGTTGTTTACAAGAACGTCGATGCTTCCGAATCGATCGATGCAATGGGCAATCGCGTCGTTGCAGGAACCCTCATCGGACACATCCCCGGCAATCGCGAACACACGATCGGCTCCGCATCGTTCATTGATTTCTGCCGCGCGCTTCTTCCCGCCTTCCTCGTCGATGTCGAAGATCACCGCGTTGAGGCCATCTTTCGTCAGCGCTTCCGCCATGGCCCGGCCCAGGCCGCCGGCGCCACCGGTGATGAGAGCGGTCTTTAAAGCGTCGGTCATCTCGCTGTATCCGTGTTCGTGACGTGCTTCAGATTACGCCCGAAGCACGCAATTTCTGCAAGCGTCGTGCGTCGTAGCCCAGCTCCGTGAGCAGGGCATCGGTGTGCTCGCCCAGCGCCGGTGCCGGGCGCGCGGGCGGCGTTTCCGCCGAGCGCACCGGCGGGGCCACCATGCGGTACTCGCCGGCGCTCGGGTGGGTGAGTTTCTGCAGGCGGTCGTGCTCGGTGACGAAGGGGTTGTCCAGTGCTTGCGCAATGTCGTTCACCGGTGCCGCGGGAACGCGGCCCGCGAAGCGTGACAGCCAATCGGCGGTGGAGCGTTTCGCGAGTGCTTCGTCCAGAAGCTCGGTCAGCGCGTCGCGGTTCGCCAACCGATGGCTGAATTTCCGAAAGCGCGACTCTGAAACCCAATCCGGCCGCTCCACCAGCTCGCACAGGATCGGCCAGAACTTCTCCTTGTTGCACATGATGAATATCCAACCGTCGCTGGTGGGATAGAGTTGGCAGGGAGTGAGCGACGGGTGCGCCGATCGCGGCAGGCGCGTCTGCCGATGGCCCTCGTTGAGATACCAGGTAGCGAGATAGCTGGTGTTTGCGAGCGCCATATCGAACAGACTCACGTCCATGTCGCGCCCGACGCCGCTGGCGCGGGCGGCGGTCAAGGCCGCCAGCACCGCGTAGGCAAGGCCCAAGCCGGTCATGAAGTCCACCATGGATAGGCCGAAGCGCGCCGGTGGCGCTTCCGGCTCGCCGGTCAGCGACAGGAATCCCGCCTCCGCCTGCATGAGGTAATCGAACCCCGGCCAGCTCGCCCGTGGTCCGGTGCGCCCGTAGGCGCTCAAGTGCGCACACACGATCTTCGGATTGCTGGCCTTCAGGTGGGCGTAGGTCAGGCCTAACTTTTCCGGTACGTCGCCGCGCAGGTTGGAGGTGAGCGCGTCGGCACTCACTACCAAATCGTGCAGCACCCTCTGACCTTCGCTCTGTCGTAAATCCAGGGCCATGCTTTTCTTGTTTCGATTGAAGCTGTGATAGAAAAGACTGTCGTGCTCTTCAAAGAAAAACGGACCCACGTCCCGGGCAATGTCGCCGCCATCGTGGGGATTTTCTATCTTGATGACCTCTGCGCCTTGGTCGGCGAGAAACATGGTGCCGAAAGGACCGGCGCCGTACTGCTCGACGGTGAGCACACGCACGCCTTCTAACGGCAACGTCATGCAGGATTTCGCTCCACCAATTGCTTGGCGATGATAATCCGTTGCAGCTCGTTGGTGCCCTCGCCGATGGCGAGCAAGGGCGCGTCCCTGTAGTAGCGCTCGATGTTGAATTCCTTGGAATAGCCGTAGGCGCCGTGGATGCGCATGGCCTCCAGGCTGTTGTGGATGGCGGTCTCGGTAGCAAACAGCTTGGCCATGCCCGCCTCCATGTCGCAGCGCTGGCCGGCGTCGTAAGCGCGTGCCGCGGCGTCGGTCAGGAGTCTGGCGGCCTCCAGACGGGTCGCCATTTCCGCGAGCTTGATCTGGATCGACTGGTGCTCGCAGATGGGTTTGCCGAAAGTTTTTCTTACCTGTGAATAGGCGACGGATTCGTCCAGGCAGGCGCGGGCGATGCCCACGCCGCGGGCAGCCACGTTGATGCGCCCGAGCTCGAGCCCCGCGAGTATCTGATTGAGGCCCCGGCCTTCCTCGCCGCCGATGAGATTGTCCGCCGGAACCCGGCAGTCGTCGAATACCACCTCGCCGGAATCGATGCCCTTATAGCCGATTTTCTCCAGCTTGCGGCTGACCTCGAAGCCGGGACCTTTTTCCATCAGCAACAGGCTCATGCCCCGGCGTGGCGGCTGCGCCTTTGTGTCGGTCTTCACCAGCACCGCGAGGATCTGGCCCTGGATGCTGTTGCTGATCCAGGTTTTGGTACCGTTCACCACGTATTCATCGCCGTCGCGGATCGCTCTGGTGCGAATCGCCTGCAGATCGGTGCCACAGTCGGGCTCGGTCAGGGCGATACCGCCACGCAGCTCACCCCGGGCAAAACGCGGCAGGTAGTGGCGTTTCTGCGCTTCGGTGCCGAATCGCTGCACCGCCGCCGCCATGATCAGATGGGAGTTGAAGATCCCCGACACCGACATCCACACGGCGGAAACACGCTCGACGATCTTGGCGTAGGTCACCGCCGGCAAACCCAGGCCGCCATACTCGGAATCGATGGTGGCGCCAAACAGGCCCAGCTCCATCATCTGCTCGACGATGGCCTGGGGGTAGGTGTCGGTGGCTTCCAGTTCGTGGGCGTGGGGTGCCACCTCGCGCTCGAGGAAGCGATCGACACTCGCGAGGATCAGGGTCTCGTCGTCGCTGCAGATCGGGGCGGTCACGCTTTTCCGCGTTTGGGTACCAGGAAGGTGCGTTCGAAGTTCATGAACTCCGAGCCGTCGGCCTTGGTGCCGGTGGTCAGGACCGTGACGATGCCCTGACTGGGCCTGCTCTTGGATTCGCGCTTGGCCAGTACCTGCGATTCCGAATAGATAGTGTCACCGATGAACACCGGCGCCGTGAGCTTTATCTTGTCCCAGCCCAGATTGGCGATGGCTTTCTGGCTCAGATCGCTGACACTCATGCCCACCACCATCGACAGGGTCAGACAGGAGTTGACCAGCAGCCTGCCGAACTCGCTTTCGGCCGCGTAGGCGGCGTCGAAGTGCAGCGGATGTGTGTTCATGGTGAGCAGTGTGAACCATGTGTTGTCGGTCTCGGAAATGGTGCGCCCGGGGCGATGCTTGTAGACGTCGCCTATCGTAAAATGCTCGTAGTAGCGGCCGAAGGATTCGCGATAGCGTGGCGTCGCGAGCGCATTGCGTTTTGCCGCCATGGGGGAACCCGTCAGTCGTCCGAGCCGGCTACTCTGAGGTGGGCGTCGTCGGCAATTGCTCCAGGCATTGCCTTCGGCTCTGGCATCCTGCTTCGCCCTACCTCGTCCATCCCTGGACTCGTACCTCCTGCATCCCTGCAGTCGGGCTTCGAGCGGGTGAGCGTCAGCAGCGCGGCCAAATCCGTGCATTCGTCCAGCCGCAGCAATGCGCTGGCGAGGGTGTCCCTGTCGGTCTCGTCCAGATACGGTCCGGTGAGATCGTCGAACTTGGCGCGCATGGTCTCGGCGCTGAGGAAATTCTCGGGCTCTCCTCTGGCGATGACCACCATCTTTTCGAAATCTCCGCGGCCGGTGTGTACACGAACCCGGCCTCCCATGTGAGCGGGGAACTCGGCTTCCACTTGTTGGTCCACCACGCTGCGCACGCGCTTGCACAGGGCCAGCGTATCTTCGTCTTTCAGATGCGCCGCGTAGGAATCCCAGCCCATCTTTCCGTCGCGCAACGCCACCGCCGCCACGAAAGGCATGGAGAACTGTCCGTCCACATAGTTCTTCGGGTTGCGCTTGTCGCTTTCCGGATCGCCGATGAGATTCCAACCGGTGCGCGGCAGACCGACCTCGACGGTTTCGATCTCGCGGAAGTCGATGTCGTTGGCGGCACGCAGGTCGATGAGCGCGTCCATGGCGGCGTGCCCGTAGCGGCAGGAGGGATAGGGTTTGACGGCGATGTCCATGGTTTCGAACTTCTCGCCGAGCGCAGCGATTGCCGCCTCATGGTCCGAGTCGGGTGCGTAGGCGTGCAGAAAACCCGCCTTGCCTTCGATGGCCTCGCGGGCGCCGCGAAAGCCCTCGGCAGCGAAGCTTGCGGCGATCAAACCGCTCATGGCGGCGTAGCCGGTATGGAAGGGCTTGTTCCATGCGCCGTCGAGAAGAAACTGCATCGAACCCGCGGCCTGGCTTCCGCACAGGCCGAAAGCATCGGCAACCTGGCCGGCCGAGAGCCCGAAGACCCTGGCCGCCGCCGCGGCGGCGCCGAATACTCCGCAGGTGGCGGTAGGATGGAAGCCACGCGCGTAGTGGTCACTGGGTTTCAGAGCGATACTCAAGCGGATCTGCACCTCGTATCCGGCGACGATGCCGGCGACGATGTCCCTGCCGCCGGCGCCGGCCATCTCGGCGGCGGCGAAGGCGGCGGGAACGATGGGTGCGCTGGGGTGGATGGAGCCGCGCGCATGGGTGTCGTCAAAATCCAGGGAGTGAGCAAGATTGCCGTTGTAAAAAGCCGCCGCCGGCGGTGCGTAGCCGCCGGCATCACCGATGACGCTGCTGGCTCCGGCGCCCAGGCCGAGTTTCGCCAGTGCCGTCGCCATGGCGTCGTTCAGCGCGGCCGCGTGGCGGGCGCGAAGCGCGATACCAACGTGATCCATGGCCAGCAAACGGGTGCGTTCAACCACCTCACCGGGCAGTTTGTCGAAATCCAATCCGGCGGTGAATTCGGACAGCTTGCGGGTCACGGCGATCATTTCGGGTACTCCTCGTCACCGCATTGCGGGACGCGTCGATATTGAGCAATCGTTGCACAATCTATCATCATAGAATGATGGGGGAGGGCCATCAACTGCCAGTTGAGTCGCCGTTGCCCGCGTTAACCTGTTGAAATTCCGGGAGCAATTTCATGGTCAAACATTTCGGGGGGTGCCATTGCGGCAGCGTACGGTTCGAGTTCACGGCCCGTGAGGATATCCTGGTATCCGAATGCAACTGCTCGATTTGCAGTAAGTCGGGCTATCTGGGGCTGCCGGTGCCGCGGTCGCGATTCACGCTCGTGCAAGGCGAGGACTGTCTCACCACGTATACATTCAACACCCAAGTGGCGCAGCATCTTTTCTGCCGTCACTGCGGCATCAAGTCGTTCTATATCCCCCGGTCACACCCCCATGGAGTCAACGTCAACGTGAGATGTCTGGACCCGGGAACGGTGAAGAAAATGACGGTTCGCCCATTCGACGGCCGGGATTGGGAACAGCACAGCGCAGATATCATCCCCATGGATGAAGACTGAAGTATCGTGCCCTACCTTCTACTCGTCATCGTAATCCTGGTCGTGGTGTTCGGCCCCAAGCTGTGGGTGCGCGTTATCATGCGCCGCTACGCGACGGAGATCCCGGGAATGCCGGGGACCGGCGGAGAGCTTGCAAAGCATCTCGTCGATGAGCTGGGGCTGAACGGTGTCAGTGTCGAGGTAACGGAAGAAAATCGGGACCACTTCGACCCGGGCACCAGAACCGTTCGCCTTGGTCCCTCGAACCATGACGGCAAGTCGTTGACGGCTATCGCTATTGCGGTCCACGAGGTGGGTCACGCCATCCAGTACGATCGCAATGAACCCCTCATCAGGTTGCGAACTCGGCTCGCGCCTTACGCGCGGATTGCCGAACGCATCGGGGTCATGGCGTTCATGTCCATGCCGGTAGTCCTGGCCGTGACGCGCGTACCCCATGCCGCCGGGATCATGATAGCCGCCGGCGTTCTGAGCATGATGTCGGCCGTGGTATTTCATCTCCTCACCCTTCCTGTGGAATGGGATGCCAGCTTCAATAAGGCCCTGCCGATTCTGACTGGCGGCGGATATATCGCACCGGCTGAAGAGCGGGCGGTGCGCAGGGTTCTCAAAGCGGCCGCGTATACTTATGTGGCCGCCGCGCTTGCGGATCTTCTGAGTCTGTGGCGCTGGTTGATGATTCTTCGCCGCTGACGGCGGCGCTAGTACGGGTAGGTGATGACGGACTCCGTTTCAGATTTGATGCAACAGGCATTGGTGCACCACGATCGCGGTGAGCTGGAGCACGCTTGGAGCTTGTACAAGCGGGTGCTGGACGTTGAGCCGCAGCATTGCGACGCCCTGCACCTGACGGGCGTGGTCGCCCACCAGCAGGGCCGCGATGAGGACGCCGTGGCTCTGATCGCGCAAGCGATCGCCAGGAATCCCCGTTCGCCGGCGTTTCGCAACAACCTGGGGATGGCGCTGGCGGCGCTGGGGAGAACGGCGCAGGCCGAAGATGCTTACCAGGAGGCGCTGGCGCTGGCGCCGGACTTCGTGGACGCTTTGCTCAATCTCGGCAATCTGCGCGGTACGCAAGGATGCTTCGCGGAGGCGGCGACGCTGCTGGAACGAGCCATCTGCCAGGACGCGAGCATGGCCCAGGCACACTACGGTCTCGGCTGTGCGCGCTTCGCTCTCGGTGATTCGCGGGCTGCGCTGGATGCCCTGGGGCGCGCGGCAAACCTCGGGGCTGACTTTGCCGAGGCGCACTACACCATCGGCAGTGCTCACGCCGCGCTCGGTGAGGTGGCGCAGGCGATTGCTTCTTTCGGGCAGGCGCTGGCCCGGGACGGCGATCACCCGGGCGCCCGGCAGGCACTGCTGGAATACCTGGACACACTTCCCGCAGGCGTCGATGCGGCTCGATTGGAATCGGTGGTCGCACCGCTGCTGCGGGCAGACTCCGTCAATCCGCGCATCCTCGGTCACGCCACGGCCCGTTTGCTCGAAGCCAAGCACCGAATTGGCGTGGACGATGGCTCAGAGGCGGCGCCGGAGCAGTTGTGTGATCGATTGTTGGACGACGAGGTGGCGCGTCTTTATCTCATGCGCACGATCAATGTAAGCGCACCTCTGGAGCATTTGCTCACGCGATGCCGGGCGCGCTGGCTTGCCGAGGCGGCCACGATTGCGCCAGGAGATTGGCAAGCGCGTCGGGACGCCGTGGGCGCTGCGGCGGTCCAGTGTTTTCTGAATGAGTTCGTCTGGGCAGTGACCTCGGAGGAGGAAACTGCGGTAGACGTCCTCGAGCAACGAATTGACGATGCGTGCGCAGCGGCAATTTCACCCGATGAGGCGCTTGTGTCCAACTTGCTCGTCTACGCTTGCTATCGTCCGCTGTGGCGCATGGCGTGCGCGGCGCGCCTCCGCGCGGCGCCGGCCGAGGTCTGGCCGGGCGCGCTCGGAGACGTTCTGCGCGTAAGCCTGCACGAGCCCCTGCGCGAGCGCGACCTGAGGGTGGGCATTGCCTCCGGTTCAACGATTCGGGACGGCGTGTCGAAAGCGGTGCAGGCGCAGTACGAGGAGAACCCCTATCCGCGATGGCAGGCGCTGACGCGCGGAGTCGTACAGAACATCGAACAGCGGGTGCAGCGCTGGTGTTCGGGGTATGTGGCGCCGCCGGAGCTCGGCGGTCCGCTGCGGGTACTGATTGCCGGCTGCGGCACGGGCATGGACGCCGTCGATACCGCGCTGCATTTGAACAAAGCCCGGGTTACCGCCATCGATCTCAGCCGCGCGAGCCTCGCCTACGCCATGCGCAAAGCCGGGGAATACGGGCTCGAGAATCTTCAATTCCGGCACGAGGACATTCTCGAGTTTGAAGGTGGCGACGAACCCTACCACGTCATCATCAGTAACGGTGTGCTGCATCACATGCAGGATCCGGCCGCCGGACTTGCGCGTCTGGTGGCGTTGTTGACGCCCCGGGGACTCATCAAGCTCGCTCTCTACAGCCAGTTGGCACGGGCCCCGTTGATGGAGGCAGGCGAACGTATTCGTGCATCGGGCTTCACTCCCCGGGAAAGCGATATCCGCGACTTCCGGCAACAGGTACTCGAAGAAGGCACGCACGGTTCCCTCGCCGAGCTCAGCGGCTCCACGGACTTCTACAGCTTGAGCGAGTGCCGGGACCTGTTATTCCACGTTCACGAAGAGCAACTGACTCTGGCCGGGATCCAAGCCCTGCTGGAACAGACGGGTTTGTCGTTTCTCGGCTTCGAGCTGACGATTGCCGAAGTGGAACAGGGTTTTCGCCGCGAGCATCCCCATGCGGCACTTACCGATCTCGAAGCCTGGGCCACCTACGAGCAGCGCCATCCCGAGAGCTTTCGCGCCATGTACCATTTCTGGTGCCGGAAGCGATAATGGGGACAGATCTATTTTCCGATTATCGATAATCGACTCCCGGGAATACGCACAACATCTCGTAGAGCAGGTTGGCGGCCGTGAGAGCCGTGTTTCCGGTCGGGTCGTAAGGCGGCGCGACCTCCACCAGATCGCAACCGACGATATCGAGTCCCCGGCAGCCGCGGATGATCTCCATTCCCTGCATCACCGTGAGCCCGCCGATCTCCGGCGTGCCTGTGCCTGGCGCGAATGCCGGGTCGAGTCCGTCGATATCGAAGCTGATGTAGACGGGGCCTTCGCCGAGTTGGCTTCGCAGCTCTGCCATCAACGGCGTAAGGGACTTGTGCCAGCATTCTTCCGCCTGCACGACCCTGAACCCCTGGGAACGCGGCCAGTCGAAATCCTCCGCCGTATAACCGGTGGCACGCAGGCCGATTTGCGCCACGCGTTTGCCGTCCACCAGGCCTTCCTCGGCGATGCGGCGAAAGGGTGTGCCGTGGGTGATCTTTTCGCCGAACATGTCGTCGTTCACGTCCGCGTGGGCGTCTACGTGGATGACGCCCAGGGGGCCGTACTTGCGATGCAGGGCACGCATGATGGGAAGCACGATGGTGTGGTCGCCACCGAGGGTGAGGGGGCGGCAGCCGTCGGCCACGATTGCGTCGTAGGCTTGCTCGATGATTGTGATGCTGGCCGCCAGGTTGAAGGTGTTGATGGCCACGTCGCCGATGTCAGCCACCTGCAGGCTGTCGAAAGGCGCCGCCCGTGTCGCCATGTTGTATGGCCGGATGAGAGCGGACTCGGCGCGGATGGCGCGTGGCCCGAAACGCGCACCGCTGCGGTTCGAAGTGCCGATGTCGAAGGGCACTCCGACGAAGCAGGCGTCGAGTCCTTGCACATCGGGCTGTGTCGGCAGGCGCATCATGGTGGCCGGACCGCCAAAGCGCGGCATCTCGTTGCCACCCAGAGGCTGATTGCGTTTCGACCCTCTAGTCCGCGGCATAGCGTTTCTCCGCTTCGTAGTATTCCGGGAAGCCGACGATGTCGCGCAAGTGTGCGAACTCGGCGGCGTTGTCCGGCATCTGCCCTGCGGCCAGCGCGGCCAGCGCCTGCTCCATGGCGTGAATGCCTGCCAGCATGAGCGTGATGGGATAGATGGCGATGCTATAACCGATTTCCTGCAGCACATCGGGACTCAATATTGGTGTGTCACCCTGCTCGACCATATTGGCCATCTTCGCTCCGGGCACTCCCTCACAATAGGCGCGCATCTGCTCTTCGTTGCGCGGTGCTTCCAGAAAGGTGATGTCGGCACCGATCTCCGCGAAGCCGCGCGCACGTGCCAGCGCTTCGTCGAAACCCGCGGTGGCGTTGGCGTCGGTGCGCGCCATGATGAGAATGTCGGCGCCTGCCTCCCGGGCATCCACCGCCGCCTGTACTCGCGCCAACGCTTCATCGCGGTCCACGGTCTGCTTGCCGCGGGTGTGGCCGCAGCGTTTCGGCGCTACCTGGTCCTCGATCATCACGCAGGCGAATCCCGCACGCGCGTAGCCGCGCACCGTGCGTTGCACGTTCAGCGCATTTCCGTAACCGGTGTCGCCGTCGCCGATGACCGGGATGGACACCGCCGAGCAGATGTTGCTGCCCTGGTCGAGCATCTCTGCGTAGCAGATTAGCCCCGCGTCCGGCATGCCGATGCGCGATGCCGATACCGCGAAGCCGCCCATGAAGGTGGCTTTGAAACCGGCGCGCTCGATGAGCCGCGCTGACATGGCGTCGAAACAGCCGGGCATGACGAGGATTTCGGCTGCGGCGAGCAGCTCGCGCAATCGTGTGGTTGGGTTCATGGTCGGTTATCCCCGGCTGAGTCCTGTATCAGGAACATGTGTCCCTATCATATGGCGCGATGAATTCCCGGTCACGGCCAGACTGCCATATGATTCAAAAAAAAGCACTACTCACGACGGTGCGTGTTCCAGCCGAAGTGAGCGTGTATTTTCAGTACCTCCCGACCCGGCCACGTCTGGTGTCCCTCGCCCGACCCTACATTGGCGGCGCCGATGTCACGGCGATACGGCGTGCGCCGAGTGAATCCGGCGAGTCTTTGATCGTCGATGGTTCGTTTGGTCCAAATACAGACGCCGCGGTACGTTGCTACCAAAGCGCCAACGAATTTGGCACACGTCACTATGGACCAACACGTACGCCTTGTCGGTGTGCCAGCCGTAAGCACCGAGATCTAAAACCAATCTTTTTGACAATGCCCGTTGGCACTTGAGGCACAGTTTGTGATGCGGTTGTTGCTACCTCGGGGATGCGGTCGGCTACCGTCGGAAACAGCCATACACACCCAACTCGCTGATTTCTTGATAGAAGTCAGATTTCGACACCTACACGCTGAGCATTCGATAGTGTCTTCATACTACTGTACCGTCCTAATCTGGTGTTTAAATGGGCGGGTATTATCGTCTGGAGCCCAATTGCTTTTCCTGATGCTCAGAACGACGTTCCTATGAGAAATATCCAATTGAAG
>Ga0114948_10000006_pt1 | contig 56626 bp, 50 predicted proteins | sample CR04metaG_FD_83877 | JGI IMG/M metagenome (GOLD analysis project Ga0114948, IMG submission 83877) | Deep subsurface microbial communities from Mariana Trench to uncover new lineages of life (NeLLi) - CR04 metaG | ecosystem: Environmental > Aquatic > Marine > Ocean trench > Sediment | place...
ACCTCTACGTCACGTGTGGCCGTGCGCCGAAAATAATGCACCGGCGTGGTCCAGCGCAGCATCTCTTCGATCGCGGTCGGGAGCAGGGCAAAGTCGGACTCGAGCTCGCGGTAGGCCCGAGGGTTCTCAAGCAGGGCCAGCATGGCCCCCGCGAGCAAGCTGCGGCTGGTCTCGTTGCCGGCGACCGCGATCTGCACGAAGAGAGCCGCGAACTCCACCTCGTTCAGCGGGTGCCCCTCAAGCTCCGCGTTCAACATGAGCGAGATCAGATCCTTGCCCCCCCTGCCCTTGCGCTCGTTCGCCAGCTTGAAGCCGTAGGCGCCCAGCTCGGTCGCCGAGTTGGCCGCGGCATCCCTCGCCGCGACCTCCGGATCGGTCCTTCCGATCAGCTTGTCCCCCAGCTCGACGATCCGCAGGCGATCCGCCTCAGGGATGGCCATGATCTGGTTGATGGTCTGTAGCGGCAGCTCGGCGGCCAGATCGCGCACGAAATCGCAGTCGCGCTTCTCGGCTGCAACCTGCATGATCTCGCGCGCCCGTGCGCGCAGCCACGGCTCCAGCTCGGCAATCATAGTCGGCGTGAAGGCGTCCAGCACGATGCGCCGGATGCGGATGTGGTCGGGTGGGTCCATGCTCAAGAGCTGGGTGCGCATGGCGGCGAGCTGCTGAGGCGACTGGTCCTCGATGATGATGCCCCCGCGTGCGGCGGAGAAGGTCTGCCAATCCTTGGACGCCGCCATTACATCGGCGTGCTTGAGCAGAGCCCAGTAGCCGGCGCCCTCGGGCAGCTCCTGCCAGAAGACGGGCTCCTGGGCGCGCAGCAGCGCGAAGGTCTCGTGGGGCACCGCCTTTACGTAAAGGTCGGGATCGTAGATGTTGACGTCCTCGAGCTTCACGCTTCCTCCAGCAAGAGCGCCCGCGTGGGGCAGTACTTGACCGCCAGCTCGACCTTCGAGCGTAGATCCTGCGGCGGCTGCTCCTGGAGCAGCACGAGCTCCCCGCTCTCCTCATCGAGCTCGAAGACCTCCGGTGCCTCGGACGCGCACACGCCGTGCGCCTGACACAGGTCCCGATCGAGCTTGACCTTCATCGGATGGTCTCCCTCAGGCACGCCGCCGATACCGCACGCGGCAGGGCTGCACGAGCTGCACCACCATCTTCGAGTGGTCGTTGCGATAGCTCTCCGATGGCTGGAGCATCTCGAAGCTGTAGCGGCGCAGCAGGATGCTGAAGATCGCCTTGAGCTGCATGATGGCAAAGGCGGCCCCGATACAGCGATGCCGCCCCCCGCCGAAGGGGATCCAGGCGAAGACGCGCTGGTCCTCCTGGCGCCCGGGCCGGTAGCGTTCCGGGTCGAAGCGTTCAGGGTCGGGAAAGCATTCCGGCATTCGGTTCGAGACGGCGATCGATGCGGCCACCAGTTTCCCCGCCGGGACGGTCCAGCGCTTGTAGTGGAAGTCGTACATGACCTTACGCAGCACGATGATGAGCGGTGGATGCAGACGCAGCGTCTCCTTGATCACGTTCTCGAGCTCGGGGATCTCGCGCAGCGCCTGGTAGCTCACGTCGACCCCATCGGCGTAGATCTGCTCGAGCTCGGCCACGACCCGATCCATGTAGACGGGGTTGCGCAGCAGCTCGATCAATGTCCACGCGGCCGTGCCGGAGGTCGTGTGGTGGCCTGCAAACATCATAGAGATGAAGATGCCGGTGATCTCGTCCGGCGTGTAGCGGGGGCGACCGTCATCGTGATACAGGCTCGTGAGCACCTGGAGCAGGTCGTTGGGCTTGCGGCCTTCGGCCTTTCGCTGCTCGATGATCCCGACGATCATCTCCACCAACCGCCTGCGGGCCTGGTCCCGCTTGCGGAAGGACGGCAGCGGTAGATAGGGGTTTACATACGCGATCGCGTCGGTGCCCCTCTCGAGCTCGTGATACTGGGTCGCGAACTCGGGGGTCAGCTCCTCTCGGAACTCCTTTCCGAGCAGGCAGGCGCTCGAGGTATAGATCGTGAGCTCCGCGAAGAAGTCGAGCAGGTCGATCTCCCCCTCTTCGCCCCAGCCCGCGAGCATGCGCTCGGTCTCGTCCGCGATCACCTGGGCGTGACCACGCATGAATTTGTCACGCAGCGAACGGTTGCGGAGCGCCTGCTTGCGCTGCTCGGGCGGCGCGTCGAAGACAACGCCCGCGCCGAAGATCGGCTTCATGAAGGGATAGGCCGCGGCCTGATCGAGCTGCTCGTCGGACGCGCGAAAGAAAGCCTCGTTTCCCTCCTCACCCGTCAGCAGGACGACACGGTGGCCCGCCAGGTTGAACTCGCCGATCTCTCCGCACTCGTCGCGCACCCGTTGCATCAGCGCGATCGGCCGGCGCCGCAGCTCGAGCAGATGACCGAGCCAGGGCAACCCTCCGGAGAGCTTGGGGGGATCGGAGCCCCTCGCAGCAGGCGCGGGCGTCTGAGTCGCAGCGGGAGACGCGACGGAGGCCGGGGTCGCGCTACTCATCCCGAGCCCAGCCGAGCTCCCCCAGCGCACGTGCGGTGGCTGCGCCGATCCCGGACGACGCGCCCGTGACGAGCGCGGTGCGAGCCTCGGTAGCGAGCTTCCGGCTCACGGGGAGAACTCAATCGGCATGGACGCGAAGCCACGCACGTTGATCGAGTGTACGCGCACCAGCTTCTCCCAGGCGATCTCGAAATTAGGGAAGCGCCTTTGGACCTCTTCCAGAGCTACCCGGCCCTCGAGCCGGGCCAGGGCCGCCCCCATACAGAAGTGCGTTCCGTAGCCGAAGGAGAGCATGGCGTTGGTGTTGCGCATGAGATCGAAGCGATCCGGATGCTCCCACACGCGTTCGTCGCGGTTCGCCGCCCCCAGGATCACGACCAGGCGGTCTCCCTCCTGGAGCTTCTCGCCGTGCAGCTCCAGATCCTGGGTCAGGGTCCGCGCCAGGGCCTGGGTCGAGCCGTCGTAGCGCAGCGTCTCCTCGATCCAGCGTGGGATCAAGCTCGGGTCGGAGCGAACCTTCTCGCGCTCCTGGGGGTTCTTCGAGATCCAGTAGAGGGCGTTGCCGAGCAGCTTCGTGGTGGTCTCGTTGCCCGCGATGATCATCAGGAAGAGAAAGCCGAGGACCTCTCGTGGGGTCAGACGATCGCCCTCGATCTCCGCCGCAAGCAGCGCACCGGTGAGATCGTCGTGAGGATGCTTCTCCCGGTCCGCGACCAGCTCCTGGAAGTAGTTGAGTATCTTTGCGGCCGCCTCCATGCCGGCGGGAGGGACGTCCAGCATGCCGTCCTCGCGGTGCAGGACGGTATCCGCCCAGCTTCGCAGGGGATCGCGATCCGCTTCGGGCACACCCAGCATCTCGCTGATGACGTCCATCGGGAGCTTCCCCGCGAACTCCTGGATGAAGTCACACTCGCCCCGGCCGATGAATCCATCGATGTGGCCCGTCGCGATCTCGCGAATGCGCGGCTCCAGGTTGGCCACGCGGCGCGGCGTGAAGGCGCGGTAGACCAGGGCGCGCATGCGCGTATGGCGCGGTGGGTCCATCGCCAGGAATGACATGGTGGCATCCGCATCCGGGTGGGTAGCCGACGGATCGAGGGAGACCCCGTCGCGGCTTGAGTAGAGCTCTGTATCCCGCAGCGCGGCCTGTACGTCGGCGTGCCGCGACAGTGCCCAGAACCCGAGCTCTCGGTTGCGATAGGCGGGCGCCTCGTCGCGAAGACGCTTATAGATGGGGTACGGGTCCTCCTGGGTTGCGTAGGCGTAGGGGTTGTACTCGACCATGCGCGAGGACCTCGCTCGAGCTTTGGGCCACCTTATTCCATTTACATTTCGCCTGCAAGGCAAATTCTGATATGCTGGCGCCCGCATTAGCTCGGGGGATCGACCATCACCATGCGTGCGGGATTCATCGGACTCGGCAACATCGGTGCGCCCATGGCTGAATGGCTGGTGAAGAGCTCCTTTGAAACGACCGTCTACGACACCAACCCCGAGGCGGTCCGGGAGCTGGTCGCCGCGGGAGCCCGAGCCGCGACCTCGGGCCGCGAGCTGGCCGCGGCCAGTGACGTGATGGGCGTCTGCGTGCGCGATGACGCCGACGTGCTCGACGTGGTGCTGGGCGAGGATGGACTGCTGGCGGGAGCCACCCCCGGCAGCGTGATCGCGCTCCACAGCACCATCTTGCCGCGCACGGTGACAGAGGTGGGCCGGCTCGCTGCCAAACGCGGCGTGGGTGTGGTGGACGCATGCATCACCGGAGGCCGGGCGGGCGCCCAGCAGGGCACGCTCACCTATATGGTGGGGGGCGAGAGCGAGCACCTGGAACGTGTGCGCCCCGCCTTGGAGACCTCGGCCGCCAAGATCATTCACACGGGGCCGCTGGCCAGCGGCGCCGCCACCAAGCTCTGCAATAACTTGATGACCTATCTGGGGTTCCTCGCGGCCTTCGAGGCCACTCACCTCGCGCGCAACGCGGGTCTCTCGCAGCAGGCGCTCGAGGAAGTCACCGCCACGAACGGAAACATGAGCCAACAGATGCTGCGCTTCCTGGCGCTGCATAAGGTCTCACCCGAGCAGCAGAAGAGCGAGAGCTTCCAGGCGGTGATCCGCAGCTACGCCGACCTGGCCGAGAAGGATCTGACCGTCACCCTCGCCTTCGCGCGCGAGAACGGCGTGACCCTGCCCGGCACCGCGCTCTGCCAGCAGCTGATGGCGCGGGTCTACGGAGTTCTGGACGAGAATCGCCGCTGAGACAAGGCCCAGCCGTGACCGAAGCTACACACACCCACCTGCCGCTTCCCCCCAGAGGGCGTCGCTCGCACGCCGAGCGCACAGCGGAGACGCGCGCAAGGATCATCGCGGCCGTGGTGGAGAGCATCGCGGAGGTGGGATTTCAGCGCACCACGGCCAGCGAGATCGCACAGCGAGCGGGCGTCACCTGGGGCGCCGTTCAGCATCACTTCGGGGCCAAGGACGGCATGCTCGTGGCCGCACTGGAGAACTCTTTCAATCGCTTCGCCCAGCGACTCGGAAATATCCCGCTCGAGGGAACCTCGCTCGAGAAACGTGCCTCGCTCTTCATCGATCGCGCCTGGGAGCACTTCAGCAGCGCCGAGTATCGCTCCACCTTCGAGATCCTGTTGAACTACCTCGGACGCGATGACCTGGAGCAGCACCCGACCTGGCAGGACCGGATGTTCCGAGCCTGGGACCGGATCTGGCTGCGCCTGTTCGGGGACGCTCCGCTTCCGCGACGGCGTCGTTTCGTGCTCCAGCACTATACGATCTCCGCGCTCTCGGGCCTGGCCTCTACACTCATGTTGGAAGGCGGAGAGGCGCGGCTGCGGAAGGGCGAGCTCGATCTGCTCAAGGACACCCTGGCACGAGAGCTCAGCCAGGGCATGCAAGACAGCGTGCGCTGAAGCCGGCATGAGACGAATTTTCTAGACTGTCCCGATGGCGCGCCGACAAGAACAGGAGAGTGCTCGCAAGGAGGTGACGGAGGTCGCCCCGAACGTGCTCCGCATGGAGCTGCCGATCCACATGCCGGGACTCGGCCACGTGAACTGCTACGCGCTGATCGATGGCGAGGGGGCGACGCTGGTGGATCCCGGTCTGCCCGGGCCGCTCACCTGGCGCGCCATCCAGGACCGGCTGAAGCGCGCGGGGCTGCGCGTGAAGAACGTGCATACGATCATCGTGACGCACTCCCATCCCGACCATTTCGGCGGCGCATTGCGCCTCCAGCGAGCGTCTGGGGCGCGCGTGGTCGCTCATCGCAGCTTCAGCTTCGGACCGATCCGGCCCGTCATCCTGGAGCCCGAGGTCTCGGTGGATGATCTGTCGGCACAGGTCGAGGCGCAGGTCGAGACGGAGGCCGAGGAAGAGGAAACCCGACCCCGCACAAGAGACCGCGGCCTAACCCCGTGGGGCGGCCAACGACCCGGCTTCACCCTGCGTCAGCGTCTCGTCTGGAGAACCTTGCGCTTTCTCCAGCGCGGCTCGTTCCTGCCCACCATCACCCACCCCGTGAAGCATGGCGACGCGCTGCGGCTGGCCGGCCGCGACTTCTTCATGCTGCACACCCCGGGTCACACCGAGGATCATCTGTGCCTGCACGATCCGGAAAGCGGGACGCTGCTGGCGGGCGACCACGTACTGCCCACGATCACGCCCCATATCTCCGGTCTAACCTCGACGGCCGATCCGCTGGCCGATTTCTTCGACTCGCTCGACCGCGTGGGCGAGGTGCCCAACGTCAAGCAGGTGCTACCCGCCCACGGTCACCCGTTCACCGACCTGCGCGGCCGCGCCCAGGCGATCAAACGCCACCACCACGAGCGGCTCGCTAAGGTCAAAGCGATCTCACGCGAGCTCGGCCCGGCCAGTGTCCAGGCCTTCTCCCACAAACTCTTCCGGCCGCGAAGCTGGGGTCCCATGGCCGAGAGCGAGACCTACGCGCATCTCGAGCACCTGCGCCTCCTGGGCGAGGCCGAGTGTGTCAAGGGCAAGGGTGGCCAGCTGGTGTACGTGGCAGGCTGAGTCCGGCTCGAGCCGCGCTCAGGCGGACGCGTCCCACACGAGTCGCACCTGCTGGCTGTTGCAATCGGTCTCTACGCGCGGAGCGGGCCCCAGCCACAGGTCCTGGTCATCGACGCTACGTCCGCTCCGGACGTCGTAGCGATCGCCGTGCCAGGGGCAGCGGATGCACCCGTGCTCGAGCGGGGCGTCATCTAGCGGCCCCAGCGAATGCGGACATACGATCGAGTGGGCCACGAGCGCTCCGTCCAGCTCCACGACGCGGAAGGGCCGGCCATCGAGTTCGACCACCAGCGGCAGCTGCGCGCGCACGTCTTCGAGCGCACCCCGCGTGAGCAGCGCGTCGCCTCCGATTCGCGCTGGGCGGCGTCGCGAGAGAAGCTGCTCACACCGCATCATCATGGCCTCGTCCCCGTCCCAGAGCTGCGTGTACAGGCGCATGTAGGCCACAGCAAGGCCCTCCGCCTGCTCCCGTATCAGGTTCGGCAGCAGGAACTCCACCTCGATCCCGGTGCGCTGCGCGCTCAGCGGCTCCAGGCGTGTCCAGATCTCGCTGCCCTCCCCCACGCCTGCTGTCGTTCGGGTGGAGTAACGTCCCTGGTCGCGCTCGATCCGCAGCTCGATGTCGACGACCTCGCCCGCGGGCTGGAGGCCAACGCGCACACGCCATCCCCAGGAACCCGACTCCAGGAGCTTGATGTCCGAGAACGAGCTGCGGTATAGCCAGGGCAGGTGCTCCCAGTCCAAAACGTTCTCCCAGACCCGAGACAGCGACGCACGGACCGTGCGGCGCTAAACCGTGACGCTGCTCAGGGAGTCGGAGACCGAGGTGCTAACGCGCGTCGTCGAAGACCGCTCCGGGCGCTGACTAGACACGCTCGAGGATGGTCGCCGTAGCGAGCGCCCCGCCGCAGCACATGGCAATCAGGGCGACGTTCTGATCGCTGCGCTCCAGCTCGTGCAGCGCCGTCGTGATCAGGCGACTGCCGGTGGCGCCCACCGGGTGGCCCAGCGCGATCGCGCCTCCGTTCACGTTCAGCCGGTCGAGGTCGGGCTTGTGTATGCTCGCCCACGAGAGCACGACCGACGCGAAGGCCTCGTTGACCTCGAAGAGATCGATATCGCTCATGCTCATCCCCGCCTGCTTGAGCACCTTGAAGGTGGAGTCGACGGGGCCATCCAGGTGGTAGTAGGGATCCGAGCCCATCAGTACCTGGGCCTTGATGCGCGCTCGCGGTCGCAAACCCGCGGCGCGCGCCCGCTCCTCGGTCATCCAGAGCACGGCCGCGGAGCCGTCCGAGATCTGCGAGCTGTTGCCTGCGGTGTGCATGCCGTCGGGAAGCACCGGGTTGAGCTTGGCCAGACCCTCCAGCGTGGAGGAGCGCGGACCCTGGTCGGAGGTGACCCGTCGTTTCTCGCCCGTGGGCTGCCCGTCCTCGCCGAGTACGGGCGCATCGACGGGAAGGATCTCGCGCTCGAAGCGCCCCTCCTGCTGGGCCCGCGCCGCATTCTGCTGCGAACGCAGGCCGAAAGCGTCGACATCCTGACGGGTGATGCCGCGTTTCTCAGCGATGCGCTCGGCGGCGGCAAACTGGTCGGGCATGTCCCAGGGAAAGTCAGGCGGCCGCGAGCTGCCCGGTCCGTTGAGGCTCTCCGCGCCGAGGCCCACGCGGCTCATCGCTTCGATCCCACACGCAATTCCAACCTCGATGAAGCCCGCCGACATAATGCCGTGGATGAAGTTGTTGGCTTGCTGGGACGAGCCGCACTGGCAATCCACCGTCGTGCCCGCGGTCGCATAGGGCATCCCCGCCGCCAACCACGCGTTACGCGTGATGTTGAAGGACTGTTCGCCCGCCTTTGTCACGCAGCCGCCCACGACCTGCTCGACCTCGTTCGGGTCGATCCCCGCCCGCTCGATCACGCCCTTCTGGGACAGGGCCAGTAGCTCGGTCGCATGAAAGCCCGACATCCACCCATTGCGCTTTCCAATGGGCGTGCGAACGGCTTCGACAATGACTGGCTTGTGCATGGAATCTCGCCTCCCGTGGTTCCGATTCGGGCCCGGTCCAGTCTACCTTGGCCGGCAGGTCCGGGTCACGCGCTCCCCAGAACGAGCCCACTGGTCGGGACGCCGGTGCCCGCCGTGACGAGAACGTGCTCGACATCCGCGATCTGGTTCACCGCCGTGCCCCGGACCTGGCGCACCGCCTCGCAGATCCCATTCATGCCGTGGATGTAAGCCTCTCCGAGCTGGCCGCCGTTGGGGTTGATAGGGAGAGCGCCGTCGAGCTCGATGTTCCCGTCCGCGATGAAATGACGCGCCTCGCCCCGATCGCAGAAGCCCAGCTCCTCGAGCTGGGTAAGCACGAAGGGCGTGAAGTGATCGTAGATCACGGCGCACTGAACGTCGGCCGGCTCAAGACCCGAGTGCTGCCACAGCTGATGACCCACCAGACCCATCTCCGGCAGCCCGGTGATGTCGCTGCGGTAGTAGCTGGTCATCACCTCCTGGTCCAAGCTCGAGCCTTGTGCGCTGGCGCGGATCAGGGCCGGAGGCTGCGCCAGATCCCGGGCGCGCTCGCTACGCGTCACGACCAGAGCCACCGCACCATCGCTCTCCTGACAGCAGTCCAGCAGATGGAGCGGCTCGACGATCCAGCGGGAGCTCTGATGCTCCTCGAGCGTGATCGAATGCTCGTAGAACCAGGCCTTGGGGTTGGTCGCGGCGTGCTTGCGGGCCGCCACGGCGACACGGCCGAAGTCCTCACTGGTGGCGCCGTACTCGTGCATGTACCGACGAGCGAACATGGCGACCCAGGCCGCCGGCGTTACCAGGCCGAAGGGCGCGTACCAATGGGTCGGGATCTGAGCGCCGGGCGGCGGGGGCGGCGGCTGCTGGCCCGATCCGAAGCGACGCCCGGAGCGCTCGTTCAAGGCTCGGTAGCACACCACGGCGTCGGCCGAGCCGGTTGCCACGGCCATGGCCGCCTGATGGATCGTCGCGCAGCCGGCACCGCCACCGTAGTGAACGCGGCTGAAGTGGGTCAGGCTGGGAATGCCGAGACCGCGAGCCACATCGATCTCAAGATTCGAGTCCTGCGCGAAGGTGACCATGCCATCGATATCGGCCGGCGAGAGGCCCGCGTCGGCGATGGCGGCCCGGACGGCTTCGACGGCCAGCTGGAGCTCGCTGCGACCCGATTTCTTCGAGAACTCGGTCGCCCCAATCCCAACGATCGCCGCCTCATCCTTGAGCGTGGACCTCGGCATCCCCGGGCTCAACTCGCGCGTGGCCGCCACAGCGGCAGCGTCCACTCGTCATGCACGCGCACGAAGCACACCTCCACGGGCATGCCGATGCAGACGTTAGCCGGATCGATCTCGATCACATTGCCAACGACGCGTGTCCCCTCCTCGAGCTCCACCAGCGCAACCGCGAAGGGAGGATCGAACCCCGGCACGGGAGGATGGTGATGAACCACGAAGCTGTAGACCTCTCCGCGACCGCTGGCCGTGACGTGGTTCCACCCCAGCGACTGACACGACGAGCACATGGGACGGGGCGGGTGGCGCAGCGTCCCGCACGACTGACAGCGCTGGATGCGAAGCTCGCCCTTCTCGACCCCTTCCCAGAAGAACGCCGAGTCCGCGTTCATGGTGGGCTGAGGCCGCCGGGCCGTCAATTTTCCGGCACGCCGTAACGAAGCAGGGTGAACATGTTGGTGCCCACGATCTCATCACGTTGGTTGTAGTAGGTGTTCAGGTTCTTCTGGAAGTATCCCAGTCCGAGGCGTGTGCGCTTCAGGGGAGAGCAGTCGAGCAGCTCCACGGTAGAGGACACTCGGTCGCCCGGGCGCAAAGGCCGACCATAGGCTTGAACCGAGACCGTCGCAATCGTATCAGTCGCGCCCGGCGGCGTGAACATCGCGCTGCGTCCGGCCCCGTCTCCTGTGCGAGGCGGCCATGGCTTGCGCTCGAGGCAGTCGACGTCCGGTGCATTCGCATCTACGCCACTATGACCCGCACGCCCCATCGACCAGGTGATCAGCGCCATGGGCGGTGCGATCACCCCCTCGTGCCGGCTCTTTCTCGCGTATTCAGCATCGATGTAGAGGGGGTTACCGTCTTCGACCATGTCACACCAGTACATGATCTGGACCTCGCTCACGGGATAGCCTCCCCGCATGAGCGGACTGACCTTTCCGAGCCGCTCGCGGGCAAAGTCGGGAATCTGCGGGTCCACTTCCAGTTCGGGCTTCTTCAGCTCGAGCGACGGCCGAACCGCTCCAGAATCGCGCGAGGGCATTACGAGCGTAGCGCTTGCACGTGCCGCCACCCCCAGCTCGTTCGACGCCTCCAGCCCGACCTCGACCCGGCACTCGTCGCCTTCCCGAAACTTCCGCTTGACGCTGCCCTTTACGAGGGCGACATCGCCCGGCACAAGCTGCCCAAGCATCTGCAGACTGGTCTCTCGAAAGTCGCTCTCGGGTCCGCACCAATCCGTCACGAAGCGTCCGAAGAGCGCCTGCTCGAACATGGTGTTGACGAACATGTCGCGGTTGCCGATCGATTTCGAGTAGCCCGGATTGTGATGGTACGGCATCAGGTCGCGCGTGCCGCACACACCGAGCACGAGCGTCTTGAGCGTAATCGGAAAGCGCAAGACCGGAAGCTTCTCCCCCTCGCACACATCCTCCCAGTACTTGAAGTCCATCAGCTCGGATCAGTCCAGCAGCGAAGGATCGCGCGCGAGCTCGCGACGCGCGTAGGCTTCGAAGAGCATCTCACCGTACTCCAGCGCATAGCGTGACAGGGCTTCGGCGGTCTCCGAGTCAAGCTCCTCGCGCTGCTTGCCCATGCACGCCACCTCGTAGGCCTTGCGGCAGCGCCACTCGAAGCTCAGTGCTCGCACCAGCACCTCGCCGACGGTCGTGGCCGTAACCAGCGTCCCGTGCTGCGCCAGGATGGCCATGTCGGCCGAGCCATAGGCCGCCGCCAGCCGGGCCGCCACCGCAGGCGTGAGGACCGCCCCCTCGTACTCAGTGTAGAGCACGGCCTTCCCGCCTCCGTTGGCACCTGACTGATCGAGCAGCGGCGGGAGCTCGCCGGCTGCGGCCCAGATGGTTCCGTAGGGAGGGTGGTTGTGCAGCGCCACGCGGATGTCCGGTCGCGCTCGATGCAGCTCGCCATGAAAGACAATGGTGGGATTCGCTCGGCCCTCGCCCTGCAACACCTGGCCAGCGTAGTCCACGCGCAGGATGTGACTGGCACGAACCTCCTCCCAGAAGAGGCCAACGGGGGTCACGAGCAGCGTCTCGTCGTCCCGGTCTCGGATGCTTACATGCCCGGCCAGCTTGTCGTCATAGCCCTGGGAGCCCAGGATGCGGACCAGCAGCGCGAGCTGCTGGCGAGGGGAAAACTTAACAGCCGGGTCACTCACAGTGAGCCTTTGTACCAGAAATCACGCTCGGCCGGGCGGAGGGCTAGTTTCCTGACGCTGCTTCGGAGGCGAGATGGACACGCAGCAGCGGGATGAAGGCGCGGGTGGCCTGGCCCCGGTGACTGATCGCGTCCTTCTGCTCCGGCTTCAGCTCCGCCATGGTCCGCTCGCCCTTCGTATGCTGCGCGACGAAGTAGGGATCGTAGCCAAAGCCTCCGCTTCCGCGCGGCGCCTCGATCAGTCGGCCCTCACAGGTGCCCCGCGTTGTCGCTACGATCTCGCCGTTGGGCTGGGCCAGTGCCATCACGCACACGTAGCGTGCGCTCCGGTCCTTCACACCCTCGAGCTCACGCATGAGCTTGGCGTTGTTGGCAGAGTCATCACCATGGATCCCGGCGTAGCGCGCCGAGCACACCCCAGGAGCACCGTTCAGCGCGTCCACCTCGAGTCCGGAGTCCTCTCCCACCGCCCAAAGTCCCGTAGAGCGTGCAGCGGATGCCGCCTTCAGGCGCGCATTCTCATCGAATGTCTTACCGCTCTCCTCGACCTCGCCCGCCTCCGGGTGCGCAGCCAGGGTCTCGGTGCGGATGGGCTCTTTCTCGAGCAGCGCCATCAGCTCACGCAGCTTGCCCTCATTCCGGGTCGCCAGCAGCAGCGTCTTCACTGCTCGAGTGCGAGCTTCTGCAGCGCGGTGAGCTCGACGATCCCCTTCTCGGCCAGATCCAGCATCTGCCCGAGCTCCTCGCGATCGAACGTCCCGGACTCCCCGGTCCCCTGAACCTCCACCAGCCGTCCACGTCCTGTCTGCACGATGTTCATGTCGACCTCGGCGCGCGCGTCTTCCTCGTAGCTCAGGTCGAGGAGCACGTCGCCACCGATCACTCCGACCGAGATTCCGGCCACGGAGTCTCGGAGCGGGCTGCGTTTGAAGTAGTTGCGCTCCACCAGTCGATTGCACGCCGCGGCAAGCGCCACGTAGGCGCCGGTAATGGCCGCGGTTCGGGTGCCGCCATCGGCCTGAAGCACATCGCAGTCCACGTACAAGCAGCGTTCCCCGAGTTGCTCCATGTCGGTCACAGCGCGGAGCGAACGGCCGATCAGCCGTTGAATCTCCTGAGTACGTCCCGAGGGCCTGCCGCGTGTGGCCTCGCGCTCGGTGCGCGTGTCGGTAGAGCCTGGAAGCAGGGAGTACTCGGCCGTGACCCATCCCCGGCCCGTTCCGCGCAAGAAGGCCGGGACCTGCTCGGCCACGTGCACCGTACACAGTACCAGCGTGCGGCCCGCCCGTATCAACGCCGACCCCGCCGGGTTCTGCACAAAACCCATCTGGATCTCCACGGGCCGAAGCGCGTCGGGGCTACGACCATCCGCTCTCATCAGCGCGAGTCCTCCTGTTTCAGACGGGCGTGCCGGGCATCGCGGTAGCTGCGTACCGCACGCGCAACGGCATTGGCGATCGCGTCCTGATACTGCTGTGTGCGAAGCCGTCTCGCCTCGTTGGGGTTGGTGAGAAATCCGATCTCGATCAGCGCCGCCGGCATATTCACCCCCATGAGCACTACGAACGGCGCCTGCTTCACGCCACGGCTATCCCCGTTCAGGCGCGCAAGGTTACGCTGGATCGCGCCTGCGATCTCGCTCGAGGAACGCATGTGGTCCGAGATGATCAGATCGCCGAGGATCCCCGCCACGATGTCAGCGCTGTCGAGAACGGCCCCCTCCTGGCCGAAGATGTCGTTCTCCATCATGGCTACACGCATGGCCGCCTCGTCACTGGCATCGACCGACAGGAAGTACGTCTCGGGTCCGCGCGCCCTGCCGCTCTTGGCAGAGTTGGCGTGAATGGAGAGATAGAGGTCCCCATGCGCGCGGTTGGCAATCGCCGAGCGCTCGGACAGCGCAACGAACCGGTCGTCTTCTCGAGTGAACACCACATCGATCTTGGCAGCTATGAGCGAAGCCCCGATCCGGCGCGCCACCTGCAGAACCACGTCCTTCTCCCGGACCCCTGACGCGCCACGCGCACCGTAGTCCGCGCCCCCGTGTCCCGGATCGATGACAACCAAATCGAAGCGGTCATACGGCGCCACGTCCGACGCAAAGGTAGTCGTCACCGTCCCGAGGGTGAAGAGTGCGATCCATACGAGGTTCATGCGAATTCGCCGATCCATCAGCTGCTGGCGCAGGCTATCGGATCACGCTTCAGACGTCGACCATGCGAGCCCGTTGCCCGCGCGGATGCGAGTGGCCAACTCCCGCGATCTTCTGCAGGGCTTCGAGCGTATGGACCCCATGCAAGCGTCCGCGCTGGAGGAGCTCGTCCCAGAGGTGAGCGGTCATCTCCGCGTCGCCCAGCGCGCGGTGGCGGCCATGTTTTGGGATGCCGAGCTGATCGGCCAGCACGTCCAGCCCGTAGCGGGGGGCGCGCACCCACTTGCGGGCCAGCCGTAACGAGCACAGAAAGGACGGCAAAGGCAGCGATCCACTGTGATTCTTCCATGCCCGCTCGAGGAAGCCGCGGTCGAAGGGCGCGTTATGGGCCACCAGCACCTCGACCCGATGCCGACGCAAAACACGTCCGAACACCTTCAGCGCCTCCGCTTCGCTCGGGGCATCGATGGTCTCTCCCGCGTCGATTCCGGTGAGGCCCGTGATGAAGGCGGGGATGGGAATCTCCACATCGATCAGGGTCGAGTAACGCTCGAGCGTACGACCGGCGCATCGCACCACCAGGCCGATCTCAAGGATCCGATCCCGATCTGCCGCGAGACCCGTGGTCTCGAGGTCGACCATGCCAAACACCACGTTGTCGAGCCGTCTACCCGCGCGCGCTTCCAGCTCGGCAAGTACCCCAGGTGCGAGGCGTTTCCGGGCCCAGCGAGGAAGCGGTAATCCGGCGGGAACACGCAGCCAGTTGCGAAGTTTGGCGCCGTCGAGATGCTCGACGGTCCCTATGTGTCGCGACGCATCCATCCCTGTCCCCCCGATTGGCAGCGTAGCAGCCACCTCGTGAATCCTCTAGCCTCTTGATTGCGCTACCATCATCCCTGGGGTTCCTGAACTCGTGGCACAGGCAGAAAAGAAAGTCCGGATCCTCAGGGTCATGATCCGGGACGAGCCAGGGTATCTTGGCAAGCTCTCGCAAGCGATCGGCGAGTGTGGCGCGAACATCGGCGACATCGTCAAGCTGCGCACGACTGGCAACTACAACGTGAGGGAACTCGAGCTCTACCTGGACAGCGAGTCGCAGCTGCAGGCCATAATGGTTGAGCTCGATCGCCTCGAGGGCATCAATGTCGCGGTCGTTTACGATCCGGTGTTGGAGCTACACCGAGGCGGGAAGATTCGGATGCGGAGCACGGTTGCAATCGAGCGGTTGGGTGACGTGCGCAAGCTCTACACGCCGGGCGTTGCGACGGTCTGTCAGGAGATCCACGCTCACCCCGACCGCGTCTACGACTACACCGCGCTGGGGCAGACGGTGGCAATCATCACCAACGGCACCGCGGTTCTGGGGCTCGGGAACATCGGAGTGCACGCGAGCCTTCCCGTGATGGAGGGCAAGGCTGCGCTGCTGGACCGTCTGATTGGGCTGAGCGGGATCCCGATCCTCATCCCCACGCGAGACGTCCAGACTTTCGTGGATACCGTGATCCAGATTGCGCCCTCTTTTGGAGCCATCCAGCTCGAGGACGTGGCGGCTCCCGAGTGTTTCGAGATCGAGGATCGCCTGACAAAGGAGCTCCCCATCCCGGTCATGCACGATGATCAGCACGGCACCGCGGTGGTGGTCGTGGCCGCGCTCCACAATGCAACCGCAGCATCGGACGAGCCGATCGATCGCCGCACCATTGGGTTGCTGGGACTGGGGGCAGCGGGAATCGGCATCGCCAAGCTCCTACGTGCCTGCGGCGTGAAGCAACTGCTGGGCTGCGACGTCAAGCAGGAGGCCCTGCGCCGATTCGAGGGCATCGGCGGCCGCGCCAGTGATCTCGATACGGTCATGCGGGAGGCCTCCATCGTGATCGGAACCACGGGCCAGCCGGGGCTGGTCTCGCCGAATCAGGTACAGCCGGGGCAGGTGATTCTGGCGCTCTCCAACCCCTATCCCGAGATTCAGCCTCGGGACGCGCTCTCAGCCGGCGCCGCGCTCGCGGCCGACGGCCGGTCCGTCAACAACGCACTCGGTTTTCCCGGAATCTTCCGTGGCGCACTCAACGCGCGGGCGCGCCGCATCAACGACGTAATGAAGCTGGCCGCGGCAGAGACCATCGCACAGTACGCGGAACCCGGGGAGCTGGTTCCGAGCCTGCTTCACCCGGATGCCCATCATGCCGTCGCAGAGGCCGTGGAGCAGGCCGCCCGCGCTAGCGGGGCAGGCCAGGTGGTCCCAGACTCCCAGACATGACCCGGAGACTGTTGCGCTACGGCTTGCTCTGGCTGCTCTGCCTGGCCGGACCGACCCAGCCCGCGGACACGTCGCGCCTCCATCTCACGATCGACTCGCCCGAGGCCGGTGCTGTGATCGGGGATCCCGGCGGGATGGCGTTCCTCTCGGGGAAGGCGATGGCGCTCTACGGCGATTTCCAGCCCTTCGACATCATGTTCGTGATCGACGCATCCGAGAGCACCGCCGCCCCCTCCGGCGCAGACATCGATGGAGACGGGGAGATCGGCCACCGACGGGGAGAAGGTTTTCTGGGCATCTTCGGAAGGATCCCGCTGCTCCCCAATACCGACCGCGGGGACAGCGTCCTGGCCGCTGAGGTGGCCGCGGTGAGGATCCTCTTGGATCAGCTCGACCCGCGCACGACGCGCGTGGGCGTCGTGGTGTTCTCCGGCGATCGCAACAGCCTGACTCCTGATGCCTTCACCCAGGTTCCACTGACCACCGATCACGAGAAGGTGCACCGAGGTCTGGATGAGATCCTCGATATCGGGCCCAACGGTATGACCAATATGGTGAGCGCCGTCGATCTCGCGACCGTGGAGCTACTCGGCCTTCGCAGCGCCTACAGCGAACGGCGACCAGGGGCGCGCCGCATCATGCTATTCCTGACCGATGGGCGGCCGACGCTCCCGATGCTCAACTCGACCATCCAAAACGCCCGCATGGCGATCGCCAAGGCGGTGCGCGCCGCAAAGCTGGGCATCCGGATCGACACCTACGCCATTGGTAAGGACGCGCTCAAGGAGCCCCTCGTGGTGGTGGAGATGGCGCGGGTCACGCCGGGCGGGGTGTTCACTCCCATCCGGAATCCCCGGAACCTGCGAAGCGTCTTCGAGGAGGTGAGCTTCGCCGAGATCGAGAAGCTCGAGATCGAGAACCGAACCACGAAATCCCCCGCGGAACATCTGATCCAGAACCCCGACGGCAGCTTCTCGGCGCTGATTCCCGTGCGCGAGGGCAAGAACACCCTGGAGGTCTTCGCCCGCGCTACAGACGGGACCGAGGCTCGGCAGCAGGTCACTGTGACCTTTCTAAAAAATGGACGCGTGCCTGAGCTCACACCCCGCCAGCTGGCCCAGCGCAACCGCCTACTCGAGAACCGCTTGCTCCAGCTCCAGAAGCGCAGGTTGGAGATCCAAACGGAACGGGACGAGGCCATGCGCCGCCGGCTCGAGATCGAGATGGACCGAGAGAAAGCCAAGCGTCGCTCCGATGAGCTACGGAAGGAGCTCGATCTGGAGCTACTCGAGCAGTAGCCAGAACGTTAAGCCGGGGACGAGCTCTGCGAGGGCTGGTCGCCCTTGCCTTCGTTCGCAATTGCGGAGCGACGCGTATCCCCCCCCCGCACTCGCAGCCGCCGCTGCTTGACCTTTTCGTGCTGCTTGAGGTAGCGCTCGAAAGAGCGGGGGCGCTTCTCGCGATGCCACTCGTTGTACTGCTCCGGTGTGTCGAAGTGGTACTTCCACGCCGACTCCCCGCTGTTCTTCTCGCACTCCTCCCAGGAGAAGTCCGAGCAGAGCTGCGGACGATCCTCGTAGACCCCACAGGTCATCTGCTCGGTCAGGTTCTCGCAGACAGTTTTGAACTCGATGAACCAGTCGCCCTCCCAGTCTACGTAGACGGAGACATCGCGATGGGACAGGTACCAGTAGAGGTGATCGTGGTCGGCGTAGGACGTGGGGTTGTCGATCTCGATCGCGATGTAGCGGCAGCAGTCCCCACACCCGTGGCAGGGATGCGAGCCGGGAAGCTGGATCAGCGGAAGCTCGAGCTTACCGCCCCCCGTTGGGATCGCAGCGTTTGACTGCTCGTGGTCTTCTCCATTCGGCTTCGACATAGCCCCCCCTTCGGGAACTCCGGATCAGTGCGCCGGAACACTAGCCGGTTTTTTCCAGGTCCACTCGTGGACGTCCCCAGAACTGGTCGGGGAGATCGAGATCCACGAATGCCTCGACACGCCGCAGGCGAGAAGCGACCCGATTGGCCCAGTAGTCGGAGCTATCGTGCACGGATTGAATCCGCTCCGGGACGGTCAGGTAGGCCACGTCGGTAGGCGACTTGAGTACACCTCGGGCAATCAAGCGCCGGCCGAGCTCGGTCGCGTGGCGCTGCTCCAGCGCGATGCCCGCGCGCAGGCGCGGATCGGGTCGCTCGGACCCCCCCTCGGCCAGGCGCCGCCCGAGCCAGGGCAGCAGGATCTCGGTCCAGCTGGGGTCGTCCAGAGGCCCACGCGCCAGCTCCGCGACATCCATCTCGCTTGGGTTGCGCGCCGCCGCGCGGCTCAGGGCGCGTGCCGCGAGCTCCTCAGCCCGGCGTATGCGCTTCCGCAGCTGACGCCGGCGGAGCGCGACGCGCAGACGCTCCCAGAGCTCGGGAAAGCCCTCGAGGCCGCCGGCCCGGGGCTCCACGAGCGCCGGATCCGGCTCCACGCCGCCGAAATATGCCCGCAGCCGCTCCCAGCCATGCGCATTCACCGCGATCCGACCGTAGTGCAGGGTCACCCAGCGCTCGGGCCGGGCGCGACGCAGCAGCCCCAGCTTACCCCAGACCTCGTCAAGCGCCCGTTCCAGCGGCGCCTCCAGCCGCGACCACATCGCTGGCGTGGCGATCCCGCCTAGCTGTGGGCCCAGCCCGCTCAGCGTCTGACAGGGATAGACGGGGTCCGGTGCGGAGACGGTCGGATAGGCCGAGTCCGACGTCGCTTCGGGCTCAAGCGCAGCCTCCGCGCGTGTCATCCCCCGATTGTAGGGTTCTCCGCGGCGTTCGCTAGCGTCCGGCGACGGCGGTGCCGCTCGGAGTCGTCTCTACGCGAAAGTGGTCTTGCTCATCGAAGAGCTGTATGGGCTCCCACCCGTCGACCTCAGATAGTCGAACCATTCCGCGGCTAATCACGCCGGTCGGGTCGAGCAGGAACGGGTCCATCCGTCCTGCCTCGTCGAACCAGAGCGTGACCATGTGGTGCTGCCCACTCTTCGCCTCCACCAAGATTGAGCGGTAGATCTCGCTGGTCTTGAAGCCCAGGCGGCGCAGCAGCACAAAGGTCAAGAGGTCGAGGCCGTCGCAGTCATCAGCGCCGCTCTTGACCACCTCGCCCAGCGTTGCCCAGTGGTCGTAGTTCTCATCGGCCCGGTAGTACTTGCGACTTCGCTCCTGCACCCACTCCACCGTATCGAAGACCAGGCGCTGTCTCAGCTCGCGCGAGAACTGCTCGTACTCGCGACCCAGCTCGGAGTCGTTGGGACCGACCTCACCCTGGCGGGCGGGATCCTGCTCGTGGCGCGCCTGCCAATCCTCGATCTTGTGTGTCCAGGGGTCATCGGGAGGCGCAGGAACGAAAAGGTCGAGGGCGACCGTAGGCAACCCTTGCGTGCCCACGCAGGACAGCAAGAAAAGGCTGACGCACACGATCGCGAGGCTGCGCAAGTCAATGCTCCCAACCATCCCTGAATGCCGGGATGAGGCAGCCCCTCCAGGGATTTCGCATCGGCGGGGATCAATCGCATCTTGAGAGGCAATGCGGACGAAGCGCTCGCCACAAGCGTTCGCATCCAAACGACAATGGCGACCAGACACAGCCATGCCCGCCGGCAGGCCGATGGTTGCGCCGCCAGGCCGATCCGTCCGAAAGACCGACAAACCGCCCGGAAAAGGCCCCTTCCTTCACCTTGCTGAAGGGCGCCTCTCCGGCCTTGACTCGCAAGACCGGTCGCCGTTAGATACCTGCTTGAGGAGGCCCATCCTGATCTCCCAGCAGCTGCACCACGCTTCCTTCACGGTCTGCGACCTCGAGGCGGCACGGCGTTTCTACGGCGGCGTCCTGGGCCTGGAGGAGATCGAGCGGCCCGCGATGGGCATCGACGGGGCCTGGTACCGGGTCGGCGACTCCCAGGTCCATCTCATCGTCACCCCGGCGGGGGTCGATGTAGGCACGCGTCCGCCCCAGCTCAATCCGCTCGCCTGTCATACCGCCTTCGCCATCGACGACTACGTGAAGGTGCGCGATGCTCTGCGGGCGAAGGGCGTCGAGGTGTTGGAGACGAACCCCAAGGTCGGGCAGATGTGGGTTCGCGATCCGGACGGGAACATCCTCGAGTTCATCGTCCCCCGAAGGACCTGAGCGCGCCACGCCATCCGATTGTGCGTGTGCATCGGGGTCGATAGGATCTCCGCTGCGCTCCAGGAGGCAACGGATGAGCGAAGCGAAGCCGCGCAAGCCCTATCCCGACGTGGACCCGCAGCCGGCCTTTCCGGAGATCGAGCGTGAGGTGCTCGACTTCTGGAGGCGAGAGAAGATCTTCCGCAGCTCGGTTGAGAAGCGGCCAGCCGGAGAGAACGGCGCGAACGAGTACGTCTTCTACGACGGTCCGCCATTCGCGAACGGACTCCCTCACTATGGGCACCTGCTCACCGGTTACATCAAAGACATCGTCCCGCGCTATCAGACGATGCGCGGCCACCGAGTGGAGCGGCGCTTCGGCTGGGATTGCCATGGCCTGCCGGCCGAGCTGGAGGCGGAGAAGGAGCTCGGGATTTCGGGGCGCTCCAAGATCATCGAGTACGGCATTGAGGCTTTCAACGCTCAGTGCCGGCGTTCCGTCCTGCGTTACACGGAAGCATGGCAAGAGTACGTAACCCGCCAGGCGCGTTGGGTCGACTTCCAGAACGACTACAAGACCATGGACCTCTCCTACATGGAGAGCGTGCTGTGGGCATTCAAGCAGCTATGGGACAAGGGGCTCGTCTACGAGGGGTACAAAGTCATGCCCTACTCCTGGGCTGCAGAGACTCCGCTCTCCAACTTCGAGACGCGCCTCGACAACTCCTATCGCGAGCGGCAGGACCCTGCCATCACGCTGCGATTCGAGCTCGAGCGCGCCTCCGGGGAGGAACTGCCGACCGACGCGCTCGTCTGGACCACGACCCCATGGACGCTCGTGTCGAACCTGGCCCTGGCCGTAGGGCCCGAAATCGAGTACGCGCTTTTCGAGCTGGACGGGCGGCGCTTGATTCTGGGCGAGGCGACGGCCACCAAGTACGAGTCCCTGCTGACGGCTGCTCGACGGGTGGGCAGCCTGCGAGGCGAAGCGCTCGTGGGGCGCCGCTACCGGCCGCTCTTTCCTTTCTTCGAGGACGCGCGCAACAGCTTCCGTGTGTTGGCCGCCGGCTTCGTGGACACCAAGGAGGGAACCGGCATCGTCCACCTGGCGCCCGGCTTCGGGGAGGACGACATGGAGGTCTGCCAGGCGGCCGGACTGCCCGTGGTCTGCCCCGTGGATGAGTCGGGTCGCTTCACGGCGGAGGTTGCGGCTTACGAGGGCCAGCACGTCTTCGACACCAACGCAGCGATCATCCGCGAGCTCAAGCAGCGCGGCCTGCTCTTCAAGCACGAGACGTACGTGCACAACTACCCGCACTGCTGGCGCACGGATACGCCGCTGATTTACAAAGCGATGAGCTGCTGGTTCCTGCGCGTGAGCGGGATCCGAGATCGGATGGTGGAGCTGAACCAGCAGATCCGCTGGATCCCCGAACATATTCGGGACGGCCTATTCGGAAATTGGCTCGAGGGCGCGCGCGACTGGTGCATCAGCCGCAACCGGTTCTGGGGCTCTCCCCTCCCCGTCTGGAAGAGCGACGACCCCAAGTACTCGCGAATCGACGTCTACGGCAGCCTGGACGAGCTGGAGCGCGACTTCGGCGTGCGGCTCCGGGATCTGCACAGACCTGGAATCGACGAGCTCGTGCGCCCCAACCCGGACGATCCCAGCGGCCAGAGTCGAATGCGGCGTGTGCCGGACGTGCTCGATTGCTGGTTCGAGTCTGGGTCGATGCCCTTCGCTCAGGTGCACTACCCGTTCGAGAACCGCGAGTGGTTCGAGAAGCACTTTCCAGCCGACTTCATTACCGAGTACCTCGCCCAGACGCGCGGCTGGTTCTACACGCTGACAGTGCTGGGGACGGCGCTCTTTGATCGGCCGCCGTTCCGGACCTGTATCTGCCACGGCGTCGTCCTCGACGAGAACGGCCAGAAGCTAAGCAAGCGTCTCAGCAACTACCCGAGCCCCGACGAGATCTTCTCCAGCTACGGCGCCGACGCGCTGCGCTGGTTTCTCGTCTCGTCGCCGATCCTCAGGGGCAACGATCTACAGATCGATCGCGAGGGGCACGCGATCCGCGATGTGGTGCGGCTGGTAATAAAACCGATCTGGAACGCCTACTACTTCTTCTGTCTGTACGCGAACTCGGAGGGAATCGAGGCGAAGCCGCGCACGGACGCCCAGCCGGTTCTGGACCGCTACATCCTGGCCAAGACGCGCACCCTCGTAAGCGACGTGACCGAGCTCATGGATGCGTACGATCTCCCCGCAGCCTGCGCGCGTATCACCGCCTTCATCGATGCGTTGAATAACTGGTACATCCGACGCAGCCGCGACCGCTTCTGGAAACACGAAGAGGATCAAGACCAGCGGGATGCCTACGACACGCTGTACAGCGTGCTGGTCACGCTCCTGCGCGTGGTAAGCCCGCTGCTGCCTCTGCTCAGCGAAAAGATCTACCGCGGCCTCACGGGGGAAAAGAGCGTACACCTCACGAACTGGCCGAGCGCAGAGCCCCTGCCCGCGGACCCCGAGCTGGTGGCCAGAATGGATCGTGTGCGGGATGTCTGCTCGAGCGGGCTGGGCCTGCGCCGCTCGGAGAAGATCCGCGTTCGCCAGCCCCTGCGGAGCCTGACCGTGGCGGGTGCAGGCGTCGAAGACCTGCGCCCCTTTCTGGGCTTGATCCAGGACGAAGTGAACGTGAAGGAGGTCGAGCTCACGTCAGAGATTGAGCGCTACGCCACGTTCCGGCTGCAGGTGAACGCACGCGTTTTGGGTAAGCGTCTCGGATCGAAGATGCAGCAGGTGATCCGAGCTGCCAAACAAGGTCTGTGGCAAAAGGGCCCCGGCGGTATCGAGGTCGCGGGAGAGGTCCTTGGAGCAGGGGATTTCGAGCTTTTGCTACAAGCAAAGGAGGGGGTGTCGTGTCAGGCCCTGTCCAGCAACGACGCTGTCGTGATTCTCGACCTCGAGCTGAACGAGGAGCTCGAGCAGGAGGGACGGGCCAGAGATTTGGTGCGCGTCGTCCAGCAGGCGCGTAAGGAGGCCGACCTCCACGTCTCGGATCGGATCCATCTCGTGCTCAAGCTCCCACCCGAGTGGGCGGAGGCCGCCGAGCGTTTCCGGGACTACGTCGCAGAGCAGACCCTGGCCCGCAGACTGGAGCTCGGCAGCGCCGCGCCTCCCGACGGGTTCTCCCTGCACGAGGCCAAGCTCGGAGGGACGTCGATCCAGATCGGCCTCTCCAAGCTGAACTAGCCCGCTTCAGAAGAAATCGCGACGCTTGCTCGATGACTGAGAGCCGTTCTGACGACCGACGGACCTCCATCGGCTTGCGGGCTTGCTCGTGCTAGCGCTCGTCGGCTGCCAGGGCCCCGTGGGGAAACAGCTGGCGCCCAGGCTACCCGGCGCGCGCACGGCCGTGGAAGTCACCAGCGTCAAGGCTCGCGGAGCCTATCTGGATGCGATCCTTCTCGCAGAGACCTTCCAGCTGCGCTTCTTCTTGCCCGCCAACAAGGTGTGTGAGCGCGTCCTGCGCACCGTAGGCATGGCCGAGGACCCAAGGTGAACGAGCTGGTAAGTGACGCGGGCCGCTGCCCCGTCACCGGCTTCGTCCTGCCCCTGCGTGAACCCTGAGCTAGCCCTAGTCCGAGCGCAGCTCGGACTCGATCACATCGCTCACCCGGCCCACGAGCACATTCAAGGCGCGGCCGATAGCGCGCGAGACCGAGACTGGATCGTCACCGGGGATGGGCTCCACCGTGGTGAAGGTGCGCTCCAGGCGAGCGATCCCCTTGCGATCGAAGAGCAGAACGCGCAGCTCGAGACGCGCCTGGTGCCGAGGTGTGAGCACCTCCTCGAAGGCCAAAAGCTCCACCTCGAGCAGGGGCGCCCGACCGGCCGTCGCGCGCCGCAGTCCGCGCACCTCGAAGAGCTGGCGCGAGAGCCGCTGCTCGACGTAGTGGGCCGGCAGCTCGGTCCAGCGTCGGGTGTCGTAGAAGCCGAACTCCACGTCCGAGGTGCGCCAGACGATGCGTTCCTTCAGATGTGCCGCGGAAGTCACCCGGTGCAGCCGCAGTGCGGGCGCGGTTGATCCTGCCCCAGGCGCTCCGTCCAGGGCGGATTCCACGCGCGCCGGCGGCCCGGGCCGGAAGTAACGGGGGGCCTCGGGACGACCGCCCAGCAGACACGCACAGAGCAGACCCATTGCGCCCAGGACCACAGCCAGGCGTATCTGAATGCCTGCTTCACCGAACGCGCTCATGGCCTCCCCCGTGGACCCAGATCGCTGCTGCGCCCCCGGAGCACGGCGCTCGGGTCGCGCTCGAGCGTATCGGCCAGCGCGCGAACCGACTGCAGTGCCTCACGCAGCGGAACCAGCTCGCCTCGCAGCTCGCCGCTGAGTCCGGTGGCCTCATCGGCAGCCTCGGCCACGGAGTCCGCAGCCTGCCGGATGGACGCCATGGTCCTGCCCACGTCGGCCATCTGAATCGCGGAGTCGAGACTCGAGGCCGCCCGCTCGAGGCTCGTGGCGGCCGCCTCGAGCCGCGCCACCAGCAGCGCCATACCCTCACCGCCCTCTTTGGGCTCGATGAACAAGCGCACGGCCCTGAACGTCTCCGACGCCTCCGCCAGCGCGATCGACGCGTCCAGCTCGATCTCCGGGAAGCGGTTGAGGACCTCCATTACGGCGTCGCCTGCGCTCTTGAGTGTTGACGGCGTGGAAGGGAAATAATTCCAGGGCGGCTTAAAGGACAGCTCCTGTGACTCCAGTTCTTCGGGGTCGAAGACATTGACCTGCAGAAACATGAGACCGGTAATGCCGAGCGGGACGAGCTGGATGCGCATGTCCAGGGGCACGATCCCGCCTCCGGACTCGGGGGGGGCCCCCTCCCGCACGCCCAGCCGAGCCAGCGCCTTGAGATCCACGTCGCTGACCACCTCCACGTGGCGCCGGTCCGGTGCGATGCCGATGTAGGCCACGCGGCCGATCCGGACGCCGCGGAACTTGACGGGGGAGCCGACGTCCAGCCCCTGGACGGACTCATCAAAGTAGGACACGACCTGGGTCTTGTTGCGGCTGAGCCCGACCGTCCCGAGCCAGACGAGGGTCACAAAGCCGAGAATCGAGGTCAGAACCACGAAGAGCCCGAGCTTCCAGCGCTGGCTAGGGTTCAGGGCCACTTCGTTATGCTCCCGGGGAGGTACGGTTGAAAAAGTGCAAGACCCGCTGATCGCTGGCGTGCTCGCGCAGCTCACGCGGATCTCCCTGGGCGATGATACCCTTCGCTTCTCGATCCAGCATGATGCAGCGGCTGGTGATCTTGAAAATGCTCTCGAGCTCGTGCGTCACGATCACCATCGTCATGCCAAGGCTGGAATTCAGCGTCAAGATGAGCTCATCCAGCTCCACTGCGGTCACCGGGTCGAGCCCCGCGGACGGCTCGTCCAGGAAGAGCAACGGGGATTCGAGGGCCAACGCCCGAGCGATGCCCGCACGCTTCTTCATGCCGCCCGAGAGCTCCGCCGGCAGGTAGGCCTCGAAGCCTTCCAACCCGACCAGACGCAGCTTGCTGCGCGCGATCGCGTCTGTTGCCGCGTCGTCCAGATCGGTCCATTTCTCGAGCGGTAGGCGCACGTTGTCCAGCACGCTCAGCGAACTGAAGAGCGCCCCCGATTGGAACAACACGCCGTAGGACGGAGGCTCACCATTGAGGCCCGGGCGGGTCGCGCCTTCAATCCGAACGCTGCCGCGCAGGGGTTGAAGCAGCCCGACCAGACACTTGAGCAGGGTCGTCTTCCCACTTCCCGAGCCGCCCAGGATCACGAAGACCTCGCCGCGCTGCACGCTAAAGTTCAAGTTCTCGAGGATGACCGTCTCACCGAAACCCAGTGCCAGATTCTCGACGTCGATCATGTCAGAAGTCGAACACGTGGCCGAGGATTGTAAAGCCGGCGTCCACCAGGATCAGCACGAACAGGGTGGTAACGACCGCCGACGTGGTCGCGCGGCCGACGCCCGCTGCACCGCCCTGTGTGGCCAGACCGCGCTGGCAGGCGATCAGCGCGATCGCGGCCCCGAAGAACACGCTCTTGACCAAACCGCCCGCAACATGGTGGCCGCTTCCCAGATCCACCAGCGCGAAGTGGGCCTCGTTCAAGTAAGCAGCCACCGTCAGGTCCATCGCGAAGACGGCCACCACCAGACCTCCCAGCGCGCCCACCACATCGGCGACCAGCGTGAGCATGGGCACCATGACCACGAGCGCGATCAGGCGCGGTAGCACCAGGAAGCGATAGGCATCGAGTCGCAACGTCTCGAGGGCGTCGATCTCCTCCGAAACCTTCATCGTGCCCAGCTCCGCGGCATAGGCTGCGCCCGAGCGACCCGCGACAACGATTGCGGTCATCAGCGGAGCGAGCTCGCGCACGACCGAAAGCACGACCAGGTCCGCAATGAGAATGTCCGCGCCCACCTGCTCGAGCTGGACCGCGGCCTGAAAGCCGACCACGAGCCCTACCAGGAAGTTGATGAGGATGATGATCGGGAGACCATCCACCCCGGCCCGCACCATCAAGTCGCCGAGGTCTCGCCAGTGAACCGACCTCGGCGCGCGCAGCGCGCTGATCGTGTAAGCCAGTACGTCACCTATGAACGCCATCATCGCGCGCAGATCCTCCAGCCACTCCAGCGTCAGGCGGCCTACGCGGTCGAAGAAGCCGGTGTCCTCCGGGTGCGGAGGGGCGAGGCGAGCGGGATGAGCCCGATACAGATCCAGCATCGCACGCACCCTCCCCTGCGCGCCCACGATCTCGGCCTGCGTGCCTCGCTCCGAGAGCTCGGACTGCAGCTTCAGCAGGAGCGCCGTGCTCCCTCCGTCGAGACCTTCGACAGCCGATAGATCGAAGCGCACCGAGCGTGCGGGGCGCTCGAGGAGTTCGCGTACGTCCCGCCAGAGCCGTGACGTGTCTCGGAAGTTCAGCTCACCCGAGAAGCGCAGCTCAGCGCGATCGGCCTCGGGATCCACGCGGTTGACTTCGAACGTTCGGTCCGTCACGGCGGTGTGATGCGCTCCCTGGCTGGGAATACGTCAGGATAGCGAAGCAACCGGAGAGGTGAAGTTTCGCAACGAACCCGATAGGATGCAGCCAGAGCACAGGGCCAAGCGAAGAACAGAGACAATAGAGACATTACACAGACAAGACTGAACAGGAAGGGATTCATGTCGCAGCGCATCTCCGTCTCTTTCGAGGAGGGCGTGGCCGATGTGCGTCTCAGCCGGCCCGAGAAGCTGAACGCACTCGATCAGGCCATGTTCGAGGGTCTGCTCCAGACGGGCACCGAGCTGGCATCCAACCGCGCGTTGCGCGCGGTCGTTCTTTCCGGGGAAGGGCGCGCGTTCTGTGCGGGTCTCGACTTCTCGGGCTTCGCCGGCATGGCGAGCAAGGAGCGCGGGGCGGACGAGATCGGCAGCAGGCTGCTGCGCCGAGGCCCCAACAGTCCTGCCAACTGGGCCCAACGGGCGGCTTACGTCTGGACGGAGCTGCCCGTTCCCGTGATCGCAGCCGTGCACGGTGTGGCGTTTGGCGGCGGCTTCCAGATCGCGATGGGGACCGACATCCGCTACGTCGCGCCCGACGCGCAGCTCTCGGTGATGGAGATCAAGTGGGGTTTGATCCCGGACATGACTGGCTCCCAGACCTTACGGCGGCTCGTGCGGTTGGACGTGGCCAAGGAGCTCACATTCACGGGCCGAATCGTGTCGGGCCGCGAGGCCCTGGAGCTCGGCCTGGCGACTTACGTGAGCGAGACGCCCAGGGAGGACGCGCTGGCACTCGCCCGCGAGATCGCGAGCCGGTCGCCCGACGCAATTCGTGCGGGGAAGCGGCTGCTCAACGCGTCGGGCCTGCTGAGTCTGGAGGAAGGCCTGCTGCTGGAAGAGAAGCTGCAGACTGGCCTGATCGGCACGCCCAACCAGATGGAGGCGGTCCGGGCCACCATCGAGAAGCGCGAGCCGAACTTCAAAGACCCGGAATAGGGTTCAGCGCAGAAGCTGGCTGAGAAGGTCGCGCACGACCTTGGGGTTGGCCTTGCCCTGGGTGCGGCGCATGACCTGGCCAACGAAGAAGTTAAAGAGCTTCTGGTCGCCTCCGCGGTACTTCTCGAGCTGGCTCGGGTTCGCTTCCAGCACCTCCCGCAGCAGCGCCTCGATCTCGCCCGAGTCGGAGACCGCCTCGAGCCCCCGCTCGCGCATGATGTCGGCCGGCTGAAGGCCCGACCCAGCCATCTCCTGAAAAATCTCGCGCGCGCTCGCCGCGGTGACCTTCCCTTGCTCCAGAAGCTCCAGCAGCGCCGCCAGGTGGGAAGGCGTGAGCGGCAGCTGGCGTAGCTCCTGCCCGCTCTCCGAGATGAACCCGAGCAGGCTGCGCATGACCCAGTTGGACACGGTCTTCGGGTGTGGATAGAGGCGCACCGTCTCCTCGAAGAACTCGGCGACATCGCGATCCTCGATCAGAACCTGTGCGTCGTAGTCGGGCAGTCCCAGCTCCTGCTCATAGCGTTGGCGCTTCTCGAGGGGCAGCTCCGGCAGCGTTGCCTGAACCTCTTTGATCCACTCCGGGTCGATCCGCAGCGGTGCCAGATCGGGGTCCGGGAAGTAGCGGTAATCGTGCGCGGACTCTTTGATGCGCATCGGCCGCGTCTCTCCGGCCTTGTCATCCCACAGGCGTGTCTCCTGCACGAGCGCGCCCCCGTCCTCGAGCACGTCGATCTGACGCTTGATCTCATAGCTGATGGCGTGCTCAACGAACTTGAACGAATTGAGATTCTTGAGCTCCACCTTCGTGCCCAACGCATCCGCACCCTTGCGTCGTACGGAGATATTGGCATCGCAGCGAAAGTGGCCTTTCTCCATGTCTGCATCCGACACGTCGAGATAACGCAGGATCGAACGCAGGCTGCGCAGATAGGCCCCGGCCTCCTCCGCCGAACGGATCTCGGGCTCGGAAACGATCTCCACCAGCGGCACCCCGGCGCGATTGAGATCCACGTGGCTGACCCCGCCGCCGGTGATCGCATCGTCGTGGATCAGCTTGCCCGCATCCTCCTCCATGTGGATACGGGTCAGCCTGATCGTACGCAGCTCGCCGTTCGCCTGGATGGGCACCTTCCCTCCGCTGGCGTAAGGCTCATCGTATTGGGAAATCTGGTAGCCCTTGGGAAGGTCCGGGTAGAAATAATGCTTACGCGCGAAGGTCGAGAGCGGCTGGATCTCGCAGCCCAACGCCAGCGCCGCCCGCAGCGCGAGCTCCACCGCTCGCCGGTTGATCACGGGCAGTACACCCGGCATCCCCAGGTCCACCTCGGTGGTCTGGGTGTTGGGGTCCGCACCGAAGCAGTTGGCCGCGCTGCTGAACAGCTTAGAATCGGTGCGAAGCTGTGCGTGGACTTCGAGCCCGATCACGGGCTCCCAGGCTTCAGGCATTACTTCTCCTAGCCGCGCCAAAAGCTACCACTTCAGGACGAAGCAGGCCCTGAAAGAAGCTCGGTGTAGGCGCGTACGGCCGCATCCAGGCGGAAGCGCGCGGGTAGCACGGGGCGCGGGGACGAGCCGGGGCTGGGCAGGCGCGCCATAGCGTCGGCCAGCGCCGCCAGATTGCCATCGGGTACCAGCGTCGTGCCCTCCACCCCCTCTAGGATCTCGCGCGTACCCCCGGGACAGTCGAAGGCCGCCACACGCGTGCCGCACGCCAGCGCCTCCAGCACCGCCACCGGGAGGCCTTCGCGGCGTGAGCTTTGGACGAAAACAGCGGCGTGCCTCATCCAGGGATAGGGGTTGAGCTCGTAGCCCACGAAGTGCACGCGTGCAGCCAGACCCGCTTGCCCGGCCCTCTGCTCCAGTGCTTCCCGCTCGGGACCGTCGCCCAGAAGCCAGAGCTGGGCGTCGGGCTGCCGCCCGGCGAGGAGCGTAAATGCGTCGATCAAGCGGTCATAGCCTTTTTCGCGCGCCAATCTCCCCACCCCCAGTACGTGGGGGCCAGCTCCCGGGTAGGGAGAGGCGCTGCCCGCAATAACGCGCTCGATCGCGTCCTCGTCGACCGGGTTGGGCACACAGCGCAGCCGCTGGCGGGGAAGCCCGAATCGCCGCACCAGGTCCTCGAGCATGGCCTCGGAACAACACACGACCGCATCCGCGCGCGCATAGAGCAGGCGATAGGCGAGCGCATGCAGTCCCGGCCGCGAGCCTTCCGCGAGCTGCTCTGAGAGCGTCGTGGTCTCCTGCAGCAGCACCCGCGTGCTGCGCGGCAGGAAGGGCCGTATTAGCATCACGGCCAGATTGAGGTAGCTGAGATGAGAGAGCAGGACGTCGGGCTTCAGCCGACGCACCAGACGCAGCAGCTTTGGGAGGCCGTAGCGAACGCGCGTTGCTCCCAAATCGTGAACCGGAACATCCGCGGGTACATGCTCGAGAAAAGGCCCGGAATCCTGCACCAGGGCCAGCTCGGGCTCGAATCGCTCCCGCGGTAGATGCCTCAGCAGGAGCGTCAGCACGCGCTCGGCGCCCCCAACATTCAGAGACGGGATCGCGAATAAAACCTTGCGCTTCACCCGGCGCTAGAGAACCAGGTTGAGCAAGCGCCCCGGCACGTAGATCACGCGGCGAGGCTCTCGATCCCCGACATGACGCCGCACGTTGGCGTCATTGAGCGCCACCTCGCACACCAGGGCTTCATCCGCCTCGGCGGGAACGTGGATACGCGCGCGCAGCTTGCCCTGCACCTGAACCGCGATCTCGATCTCCTCGTCGACCAGAAGCGCAGGGTCCGCCTCGGGCCAGGACGCGTAGGCGAGCGACTCTGCATGCCCGAGCCGCTCCCACAGCTCCTCAGCTAGATGGGGAGCGAAGGGAGCCAGCAGGCGCGCAAATGCCGCGGCGACGCCCTGCGGCACTGGGCCGTCCTTCTCGATGTCGCGCACGAAAACCATCAGCGCCGAGATGGCCGTATTCAGATCGAGCTTCCCGAGGTCGCTCGTGACCTTGTCGATCGTGCGGGCGAGCAGCCTCTGCTGGGCGACTGTGCCCTCCCCCGGCGGGAGCTCGCGTGCGCGGTCCTCCGCATCGACCTCCTCGACGATCAGGCGATAGGCACGCTGGAGGAAGCGAAAGACCCCGGGAATCCCATCGGTGGACCAGGGAACGGCCTTGCGCAGAGGACCGATGAACATCTCGTAGAGACGCATGGCGTCGGCCCCATACTCCGCCACCACGTCGTCCGGGTTGACGACGTTGCCGCGGCTCTTGGACATCTTCTCCGTGACCTCCTCGAGCACGGTCTCCTCATCGGGGGCCAGGGGCTGGCCGTCCTTCCAGCGCACCTCATCCGGCGGGACCCAGCACTCCCGAAGCCCCTCGCCGGTTGCGCGGTGTACCGGTGTCTCGCCGTCGTAACGCACCTGGTCGGAGGCATAGAAACGCCCGTTCGTAGTGGAGCCATCACCCCCATCGGCAACAAAGTAGCGATAGCTCCTGGCCTGGATCATGCCGGGATTGAGAAGCTTCTGAAAGGGCTCCTTGGTGGAGACCAGACCGAGGTCGTAGAGCACCTTGTGCCAGAAGCGTGCGTAGAGCAGATGCAGCACGGCGTGCTCAGCCCCACCCACATACAGGTCCACCGGCATCCAGTAGCGCTCCGCCTCCGGGGACCAGGCGGCCTCGGTGTTCCTCGGATCGCAGAATCGCAGGTAGTACCAGCAGCTCCCGGCCCACTGGGGCATGGTGTTGGGATCGCGCCGCGCGCTCTGCCCCGTGTCGGGATCGCGCGTCTCGATCCAGCTCGCGACCCGTGCCAGCGGTGGCTGGAAGTCGGAGCCCGGCTTGTAATCCGCGAGCTCCGGCAGCTCGACGGGTAGATCCGACTCGGGCACCAGCTTGGTCGTGCCGTCCTCGAGATGCAGGACCGGAAACGGCTCACCCCAGTAGCGTTGGCGACTGAAGAGCCAATCGCGCAGCTTGTAGCTGACCGCCCCGCCGCCGCTACCGTCGGCCTCGAGCTGCTCGATCATGCGGCGCTTGGCAGCCGGCATGCTCAGCCCGTTGAGGTATTCCGAGTTCACGTTGACGCCTTCCCCGGTGAAGGCTTCGCGTGAGATATCGCCGCCCGCGACGACCTCGACAATGGGTAGCCCGAAGGTCTTGGCGAACTCGTAGTCGCGCTGATCATGCCCCGGCACCGCCATGATCGCACCCGTGCCGTAGGAGATCAGCACGTAGTCCGCGATCCAGATCGGAATCTCCGCATCGTTAACCGGGTTGGTCGCGTAGGCACCCGTGAATACCCCCGTCTTGGCGGAGGCCTCGACGATGCGAACCCGCTCACTTTTGCGCGACGTCTGCTCCAGGTAGGCCTTAACTGCGTCGCGTCGGGCAGGGGTGGTGACCTTGTCCACGAGCGGATGTTCAGGGGCCAGCACCATGTAGGTTGCGCCAAAGAGCGTGTCCGGGCGCGTGGTAAAGACCTCGATCGACTCGTCGGCATGATCGATCACGGGAAAGAGCACCCGAGCCCCCTCCGAGCGTCCGATCCAGTCGCGCTGCATTTTCTTGATGTGCTCGGGCCAGTCGAGCTCGTCCAGGTCTTCGAGCAGGCGCTCCGCGTAGGCCGTGATCCGCAGCAGCCACTGCTTGAGCGGGAGGCGCACGACCGGATGGCCACCAATGTCGCTCTTCCCGTCCCGGACCTCCTCGTTCGCAAGCACGGTCCCCAGCTCGGGGCACCAGTTCACCGGGACCTCGGCTTCGTAGGCCAGACCCTGCTCGTGTAGCTTGCAGAAGATCCACTGCGTCCAGCGCACATAGCCCGGGTCGGTCGTGTCGAGCTCGCGGTCCCAGTCGTAGCTGAGCCCGAGCGCACGAAGCTGCCGCTTAAACTGGGCCACGTTCCGCTGAGTGGTGTCCCGGGGATGCTGGCCGGTCCGCATCGCATGCTGCTCGGCGGGCAGTCCGAACGCGTCCCAGCCCATGGGGTGCAGCACGTTGACGCCGCACATCCGCTTGTAGCGAGCGATCGCATCGGTGGCGACGTAGCCCTTGGGATGCCCCACATGCAGCCCGTCGCTCGATGGATAGGGGAACATATCGAGCACGTAGAACTTGGGCTTGCTGGTATCGACCTCGGCCCGGAAGGTCTTCCGCGTGCTCCAGTACTCTTGCCATTTGGCCTCGATCGCGTGCGGAGCGTACGGCATGGGCGCATGGTAATGCGAAAGCCCCAGGGAGTCAGGTGCGAGCGGGCCGCTCACAGCTCGGCTGAAGCGGCAGCTTGGATGCACCCGCTGCCAAAGCGGGTGCCGCCGGCTGGGTGCGGATCAGGGGCCCGCCTCAGCGGAACAGCGTTGCGAGGAGCAGCAGCAGGGCCCAGCCGGCAAGCACGCGCAGGATGAGATCCTTCTCCAGCCGTCGTACCGCGTCGGCCGGCAGTCGGAACTCAAAGGGTCCGTCGAGGCGGATCCGCGCCATATCGTGGAGTGGCAGGGAGGCCCACAAAGGTGTCGTGGGACCACGGATGACGCTTGCGGGCCTATCAGATCCAACTAGACTGCAAACGATGAGCAGGCGCGAGCGCGAACAGGATCTTGGCTTCTCCTGGACCTACCCCGAGCTGAATCCGGAGCAGAAACAGCGCAAGGCCGACCTGATGCAGCAGCAGGTGCAGCCCCTGGTCCCCTCCAAAACCCACACCGTGGTAGAGCTGGTCCAGGCCATGGCCGGCATGAGCATCCAGGCGCGCAACGTCGGCCACTGCTACGACGTGCTGCGCCAAATGCTGGAGGACCCCGACCGCCCCACGATCCTGCTGGGGCTGGCGGGGCCGCTCGTGGCGGGAGGGCTGCGCGAGGTCCTGCGTGAGATGGTGGAGCACGGGCTGGTGGACGTCGTCGTTTCCACCGGCGCGATCCTGTATCAGGACATCTATCAGGCCCGGGGATACCAGCACTACCGGGGCAGCCCCGATGCGAACGATCCGGAGCTGCGTGACCTCTTCATCGACCGCATTTACGACACCTACGTTGACGAGGTCGGTTTCGGCAAGACCGACACCTGGCTGGGCCTGCTGGCCGATGAGCTCGAGCCTGGGCCCTACTCGAGCCGTCAGTTCATGGACCACATCGCGGATCAGCTCGACGACCCCTCCTCGATCGTGGCGACCTGTCGCAGGCGGGGCGTGCCCATGTTCGTGCCCGCGCTCAACGACAGCTCAATCGGGATCGGCCTCACCGAGCACCACCACAGAATGCTGCGCCGCAAGCGGCGCGGCATTCAGATCGACTCGATCCAGGACAACTATGAGCTGACGCAGATCGTCGTAAAGTCGCCGGCCACCGCCGCCATCTACATCGCCGGTGGGGTGCCCAAGAACTACATCAACGACTCGATCGTGATGTCCTATATCTTCGAGCAGAAAGACCGCGGGCATCGCTACGCCATCCAGATGACCACCGCGGTGACAGCCGATGGCGGCCTGTCGAGCTCCACGCTGGACGAGGCTCGGAGCTGGGGCAAGATCGGCAAGACCGCAGCGAGCGGCATGGCCTGGGTCGAACCCACGGTGGCGCTACCGTTGCTCGCAACCGCAGCCATCCAAAGCGGTCTAGCGCGCGGACGCCCGCGTCTGCACTTCTCCTGGAACGGGGAGATCCTCGAGAGCCTGTCGCACGTGCGCGCTTGAGGCCACCCTGGAGCTGCTGGTTCAGCCCGACTGGCTCCAGGCACGGATCGGCGAGCCCGACCTACGCATCATCGACGCCACCTGGTACCTGCCCTCCGAGGGGCGAGACGCCAGAGCGGAGTACGAGGCCGGACACCTGCCGGGCGCGGTTCATCTCGATCTCTCCACCGACCTAGCGGACGCTGACGCGAGTGTACGCAATACCGTGGCCTCCCCCGCGGCGCTGGCGCAAAGCTTCGCCGCGGCGGGCGTGGGAACGGACCAGCGTGTGATCATCTACGATCGGCGCGGCGGCTACTCGGCCGGCAGGGTCTGGTGGACGCTGCAGTACGCGGGCCACCCGCGCGCCGGCCTGCTGGACGGCGGGTTTACCCGCTGGCAGGCCGAGGGCCGGACGGTCACGCAGGAGATTCCCGAGCTTCCGCCGGCCCGCTTCGACGCGCGAGCACAGTCCCGCTGGCTGACACACAAGTGCGACGTGCTACGGATTCTGCGGGAGGGAGGCGCACGCATCATCGATGCGCGCTCAAGCGAGCGCTTTCACGGACGCGCACCAGAGCCCGCACGTCGCAAAGGACACATCCCGGGAGCGGTCAACGTCCCGTACGGCCAGAATCTATCGCCGCAGACGGAATCGTTCCTCGAGCTGGCGAGTCTGCGCCGAATTTACGAGGAGGCGGGCGTGCGCTTTGACGAGCCGGTCGTCACCACCTGCGGCTCGGGTGTGACCGCGTCCCTGGCCGCCTTCGCCCTCACCCTGCTGGGGCATCGTGATGTAGCCGTCTACGATGGCTCCTGGGCCGAGTGGGGAAACACCGACGACCTACCCGTCGAGTCCTAGCGGGATGATGTGAACGATCGTGACTAGCCCCGGGGCCAGTAACGCGTGTTCACAACTGGCTCACGACGTCGGAACACACCGATCGCCGCAAGGTCGATCGGCTCCTTCAGAGCACCCCTCTTAGATGCCGCTGATCGGCCCTTTCGATCGGCCTCACAGCTCCCTGGGCTACCGACCCCCAGCACCCGAGGCGATCGAATGGCGGCCTCCAGCTTCCGATTCGCTCCATCTGGAGGCCGCGTTTGGTCAAACATAGGAACTGGTAGTGAAACCGGGGGCGGGTCAGGGGCGCTCGGTCTGGTTGCCTCTGGCCCGGCGCCTTTTCCCTTTACACCGACGCGTGCCGCCGACTAGGCTCTCGGTTACAGAGGTGATCTGGCCTATGAGCGGCGAGGGATGGCTGTTCCTCGGACTTGGCGTAGGAGTCATTGGAGTATCAGTCTTCCAGTACTTCAGACGCCGCTGCGAGGAGTGCGGGCAGTCGTGGTCACTACGCCCGACCGAGGAGAAGCTTCGATTCGAGGGGTACGTCGAATGGAAGTGCCGATACTGCGGACACACCGAGTGGAAGCGTGACTCGGGTGACCAGGGTGGTGCCTCGGGTAATATCTGGGGCCCAGGTGATGACTGAGGTAACGGAGGTGAGGCCCAGCGCCTTTCCCCTATATACCGGGCCGATGCCGAACACTACCAGTGTCGTCATTGCTAGTACCGCCTTCATCGGGTGTACCCCTTCGTCTCCATGCAGGAGGTGAAGATTCTGTAGAGGTTGACGTCTCTACCCCTATGCCACGGGTCGATACGGTACCGATAGCTTCTGTAAACCGTCAATTACATCACTTCAATCTCTTCCGCTGTGACAATACAAAGTACGATAACCGCAATGAGCAAGATAACTACAATCGACAGCCAGCGCCCGATGGAATCAACCTAATCTCTGATGCTTCTCAGAAGTTGTTTCATTTCTTCGTCGCTCATTGCACGCGCGAGCCCTTTAGGCATTCATAAGCATGGAGCGGAACGCACGTGCTAATAAAAAATTCGTACACGTAGAGTTGCTCTTTTTCGAATGCGGTAGGTCTCTGTTTATTTTTCAGCTTTTCTATTTGATCGCGGATCGGCCAAATCCCCATATCGATAGATTCAGCATTAGCTGGCTCCGCAACCCACAGACAGTAGTCGTCGGCCGCTCTCCGGCATGACTCGTAACGGCTCTCAGTCTGAGTGCATGCAAGCGCGACGACGGCCATGGCTATGGTTATGCTGCTGTAAAGCCGCATTTACATCTACTGTGTTGGGACAATGAGCGGCGGTTCTCAGACCGCCTCTCACGCCGCAAACGGGAGCCCGACCCGCAGCCAGCCGAGTCTCTCGAGCGTGTCGAATCCTGTCCCGGGTAAGGCACGCCGGAGGCGTGTCGCGCGCGCAGGCCGGCTTTGCCGGCCGATAACGCGCTAGTAAGGGCGGCCCGCATCGCTTCGCGCACTGCTACGCAGCCCGCCCTACGTTCGGCTTCGCCTCACTGCCAGCCCTGCGCAGGGCTTGCGAACCAGCAAACCGACTTAGCTTTCGGTATAGGTGGTGTGGCGTGGTGGGCCCCGTAGGATCTGGGCGGAGCCCCAATCGGTGACTTTCTTGAACTGGTCCGAGGCAATGAAGCCCCGGAAAGCCTCCTCACTACTCCAGCGCGAGACGATCAGGTACTCCGGGGAGTCTGCACCAACTTGCCGATACAGACGCGAGTCAGCGTGACCCTCCAGCTGGCTCATCACCTGCAGCACTCGCGCGAAGGCCTTTTCGAAGATCTGCTCCTTGCCTTCGCGTACGTCGTAGTTCATCCCGATCGTGACCATCTAGCGCCCTCCGCACGGCTGAGGATAGCCTCTGTCCCACGCTCGACACCCCCCCGCCTGCGGAATACAGTTTCGCATCAGTCGACCACCGCACGAGGCGGGGCCCGTTGATTCCAATCCGAGACCTGAATCCGACTCAGCGCTTCCCCATTGTCAATTACACTCTCATCGCGCTCTGCAGCGCAGCCTTCTTCCTGGAGCTGCGCGCGGGAGCCGGCCTGGAAGATCTGTTTCAGCTGCACGGCCTGATCCCTTCACAGTTCTACGCGCTCCTGGATCAAGGGGCCATCGGCGAGCCGGGTCTCTATGGCCCCTTTCTCAGCTCGATCTTTCTGCACGCGGGCGTGATGCACTTCCTGGGGAACATGCTCTTCCTCTGGATCTTCGGTGACAACATCGAGGATCGGCTCGGCCACCTGAACTATGCGCTCTTCTATCTCGCGGGTGGCATCGCCGCAGGACTCGCGCATGTGGTGATGAATCCCACCTCGACGGTGCCGACCATCGGCGCCAGCGGAGCCATCTCCGCCGTCATGGGCGCTTACATGCTGCTCTACCCCAGGGCCAGGATCGTCTCCCTGGTGATCATCTTCTTCTTCATCCGGACCGTCACCTTGCCCGCCGTGATCTACCTGCTGCTCTGGTTCGGGCTTCAGGTCCTGTACGGAACCATCGCGGCCGCCGATCCGGACCAGGGCGGCGTCGCCTGGTGGGCGCACGCGGGCGGCTTCGCCTTCGGCGTAGGGACCGTGGTGTGGCTCGGGCTCTGGGCTCGCCTCGCCAAGCAGCGCGGTTGACTCCTACATGAATAGAGCCGCGCTGCTGCTGCTACTGCTGGGGTGCTCGCAGATGGCGGGCGACCTGCTCGGGTTGCCGCGCCTGCGCGGCCTGGCCGCGGCCACGGCCGCCTCCCCCGCTCCGCGGGTGTTCGCCTCGGCGCGAGCTCTGGAGACCGACTCGACCCGTTTCTTCCTCGAGTGGACGAACAGACACGGGACGACCCACACGCTGCGCCTGAGCCCTGAGATCTACAGCCGTCTCGAAGGCCCGTACAACCGGCGCAACGTGTACGCTGCCGCCCTGGCCTACGGACCGGTGCTCGCGAGCGAGCCCGCAACCAAGCCGCTGTTCGAGGCGGTGTTCCGCTACGGGCTATGCGGGAACGCGCCGCTGCTGCGCGAGCTCGGGGTGGACCCCGCATCCGTGCGCGGACCTCGGCGCGTGCGGCTCGAGCCGCGCGCGGGAAGCGACACGGGCGACCTGCCGCTGCTGCTGGAGGTGAACTGTCCGTGAGCAACGGTTGGACCGGCGGGCAGTACAGCGTCTACCGCGCAATCTTCGGCCTCTACCTCCTGCTGCACTTCGCGGCGCTGCTTCCATGGGGTACCGAGCTCTTCTCCAATCAGGGGCTGCTGCCCGAAGCTGCGCTGAGTCCGCTCACGCGCGCGTTTCCCAACCTGCTCGCTTGCTTCGACAGCCCGCCGGTCGTGACCGCATTGCTGACGCTAGCCATGGTGTCGAGTCTCTGCTTCTTGCTCGGCGCGTACGACCGCTGGGCGGCACTCATCATCTGGTACGTGTGGGCCTGCCTCTATGGCCGCAACCCGCTGATCTCGGATCCATCGCTCCCATTCGTGGGCTGGCTGCTGCTGGCGCACGCACTGCTTCCGGTCCGCCCCTACGGGTCCTGGTCCCGACGGGGAGATCCCGATCCCGGTGTAGGCTGGAGGATGCCAGACGCGGTGTTCGCGGCCGCCTGGATCCTGATGGCCCTGGCCTATAGCTACAGCGGCTACACCAAGCTCAGCAGCCCCTCCTGGCTGGACGGCAGCGCACTGGCGCGCATAGTCGAGAACCCGCTGGCGCGTCCCAGCGGGCTGCGCGAGCTCGTGCTGGCACTGCCCGACCCCCTGCTGCGGCTGGGCAGCTGGACCGCTCTCGGGCTCGAGCTCACGTTCGCCCCGCTCGCGCTCCTGCGTCGCATGCGACCCTGGCTGTGGAGCGCGCTGCTCGGGATGCACCTGGGACTCGCCACGCTCGTCGACTTCGCGGATCTGAGCCTGGGCATGGGGGTCCTGTACCTGTTCACCTTCAACCCCGCCTGGGTGCGGCCCACGCGAGCGGAATCAACCGACCTCATGTTCTACGACGGCGCGTGCGCTCTGTGCCACGGTGTGGTGCGCTTCGTGCTGGCGGAGGACCGCAGCGGGCACAGCTTCCGCTTCGCCCCGCTCGACAGCGACGCGTTTCGTGCGCGCGTGCCCGCGTCTGCGCGCGCGTCCCTGGCCGACAGCGTCATCGTGGGAACTGCGGAGGGGGAGCTGCTGGAGCGCTCGGCTGCGGTCCTGTACATGCTGGGTCGCCTGGGAGGAGTTTGGCGGGTGCTGGCAGTGCTCGGCCGTCTGGTCCCCCCTCGCCTGCGGGACGCGCTCTACAACGCTGTCGCGGCCACGCGTTACCGCGTGTTTGGCACGAAGACGGAGGCCTGCCCCCTACTCCCACCCGCGCTCCGGCAGCGCTTCGATACTTGACGCCGCCTGCGATTCCATTCGCCCTGCTGGACACCGTTTTTCTCGACGCGGGGAACACTCTGTTCTCGATGGACTTTGAGCTCATGAGCGAGCAGCTTGCCCTGCTGGGGCCTCACTGCGCACCCGACAGGCTGGCCCGAGCCGAGGCCGCGGCCCGACCGGCGGTCTCGGCCCGCATCGCGGCCGGCGGCTCCACCGAGTCGCGCGACACCTTTCGTTTCTACCTGCGAAAGCTGCTGGCGGGTGCGCTCGAGACCGACGAGGCGGAGCTCGACCGGCTGGCGCAAGGCTGGGCCGGCGCTCTGAGCCAGTCGTCGCTGCGTATGCGTCTCTGGGTGCGGATCCTGCCCGGCGTGCCGGAGACGCTGGCCGCGCTGCGCAAGGCGGGTCTCCGGCTCGTCGTCGTGAGCAACTCGGATGGCACGATAGAGTCAACGCTCACTCGAGCCAAGCTGCGGCCCCTGCTCGACGCAGTCGTGGACTCGGCCCAGGTGGGCTTCGAAAAGCCTCATCCCGCTATCTTCCGGCATGCACTCGAGCTCGTGCGCGCGCGTGCGGAGCACACGCTCCACGTCGGCGATCTCTACGCGGCCGATGTGGAGGGCGCACGTTCGGTCGGGATCCACGCGCTCTTGCTGGATCCCTTCGGCGATTGGCCGGACGTGGATTGCCCGACCCAACCCGACCTCCCGAGCGTCGGACGCCAACTGCTGGCGGCGCGCAGCTAGCCACCGGGTGAGATATCCGGGCTAGACGCGCTGACTCAGGCCAGCGCCAGGCGCACGGCCTCCTCAGCCGAGCTCGCCTTGAGCACTGCCGGATCTACGTCCCAGGTTCCCAGGCCGACTACGCGCTTGCCTCGCTTGAGTGCGAAGGCGATCTCGGAGAGCGTTCCGTATGCGCCGCCCACCGCGATGAAGGCCTCCGCGGTGTTGGCCAGCACGGCGTTTCTGGCGTCACCCAGACCGGTGGCTACGGCCACGCTCACATAGGGGTTGGCCTCGGCGGGGAAGCTGCCCGGCAGCACACCGATCACTAGCCCTCCGGCCTCGTGCGCCCCCCGCGACGCGGCCACCATCACCCCCTCGAGCCCGCCGGTGATCAGCACGCATCCGGCCTGAGCCAGCAGGCGTCCAACCTCGCACGCAATCGCATCCGTGGCGGCATCCGAACTGCCTGCACCGATGACCGCGAGGACGCGGGACCGCGTAGGGGAGGGATTCACGGCCAAGAGAAGTTACCTTGTCCGCGAACGGGGGGCGAGGCTCGGCCGCGCAGGCGGTGGGGCCTGAAGCGGGGGAGAGGAGCGATGGTCCGGCGTCTAGCCATGGCGTACTTCGCGGGCGCCGTCGGGGCCCTGATCGCTTCGTTCGCGCTGTGGCTGCTCGCAGGAGCCAAGGTGTCTGAGGAGGCCGTGGCGTTGGTTCCGGGCCTGAGCTGGAGCTGGCTCGAGCGACGCCTGCTCTGGGGCAGCTTCTTCGCCATGGGATACCCCCTGGTGCGTCGACGCGGCTTCACACCCGTACGCAGCGGCCTGGTTCTATCCCTGCTTCCGAGCAGCATTCAGCTCGTTCTGCTCTTGCCGTTAGACAATCAGGGATTCCTCGGACTCTCCCTGGGGGGACTGACACCGCTCCTGGTGCTGGGGACGAACGCGCTCTGGGGTTGGGCTCTGGCCCGAATCATGATCTCGGCGGGTCACTCCTGAGCGTCGCGGACGCTAACCTCGCCGTCGTGGCCAGCGGACACCCCGCCGTGAGTGCAGCGGGGGCCGCGATCCTGCGCGCCGGCGGCAACGCATTCGACGCCAGCGTAGCAGCCGGCTTCGCCAGCACGGTCGCGGAGCCGGCCCTCACCAGCCTCGGCGGGGGTGGCTTTCTGCTGGCTTACGAGGCTGCGAGTGGCAAGGCCACGGCCTTCGACTTCTTCGTCGACACGCCGGGCCGGGGACGCACGAGCGTCGCGCTCGAGCCGCACTTCATTCCGATCACCGTCCACTTCACCGAATCGGATCAGGTCTTCAACGCCGGGCGGGGCTCCGTCGCCGTGCCGGGCACCCTCAAGGGCCTGCTGCACGTACACGAGCGGCTGGGTCGTTTGCCGCTAGAGGATGTGCTCGAGCCCGCCGTTTCACTGGCTCGCGCAGGGATTCGGCTGAACCAGCATCAGGCGCATTTCCTCGAGATCCTGCACCCGATCATGTGCCTCACGCCAGACAGTCGGGGGCTTTACACTCGAGACGGCCGGCCCTTCGCAGTCGGAGATCGCTGGCGTAATCCAGAGCTCGCGCGCTTCCTCGAGACGCTGGCAGGCGACCGGGGCGCAAGCTTCTACGAGGGGGCGCTCGCGCAGCGGATCGATCACGAGATGCGGGAGGACGGATTGCTCAGCGCCGAGGATCTCGCCGGCTATCGGGTGATCGAACGAACGCCGCTCGGGGTCGAGTATCGCGGGCACCGCGTGCCGACCAATCCCCCGCCCTCGTTCGGCGGCTCCCTGGTGACATTCTCGCTCAAGCTGCTCGAGACCCAGCCCCTGGCCGAGCTCGGATGGGGCTCGGAGGATCACCTGGCGCTGCTGGTCACACTTCAGATGGAGGTCGACCGCCTGCGGGAGACGGGCTGCCTCTCGCCCGCCGACCCCGTTCCGGAGGCTCCGGCCCAAAGCGTCCAGCGTCTGCGCCAGGCCGTTCGAGGTACAACCCATATCTGTGTAGCAGACGCGGAGGGGAACGTAGCCAGCATGACCAACTCGAATGGCGAGGGATCGGGCTTCGTGGCGCCGGAGAGCGGCATCATGCTCAACAACATGATGGGGGAGGACGACCTTCACCCCGAAGGTGTCCACGCGAGCCCAGCCGGGGAGCGGGTGGCGTCGATGATGTCGCCCTCGCTCGTCCTGCGTGATGCCCGACCCCGGCTGGCACTTGGAAGCGGCGGCAGCAAACGCATTCGCTGCGCGATTCTGCAGACGATCACCCAGGTCATCGATTTCGAGCGGGAGCTCGAAACCGCAGTGGCCGCCCCCCGGATTCACTGGGACGGCAACACGCTACAGATCGAGCCTGGCTTCCCGCGCGAGACCGTTGACGGCCTGGCGCGCCGCTGGCCGATCAATCTATGGCAAGCGTGTGACGTCTACTTCGGGGGCGTGCACGCGCTCGTGCCGGGCCAGTGCGGAGCCGCCGACTTCCGACGCGGCGGCGCGGTAGAGATCGTAGGCTAGAGTCTCAGTTTTCTCGCCGGCGCGCGAGCTCCCGACCATAGGCGCGCATCATGTCCCGATAGTCCAGCATGCCGATGATGCACGGCGGGTTCCCGCCCACCCCCTCCTCCATGACTGGAATCTGAGGACAACCCGAAGCGCGGAAGAGCTCGTGTGCTCGATAGAGGTCGTCGTCACGCTGCAGGCTGAAGGGAGGCGCGCAGATATCGCCGGCCACTACGAACCTGTCGAGCTGGTGCTCGTCCATCACCGGGCGTAGCTGTTCTGCGGTCAGCAATCCCACCAGGCGGCCGTTGGGATCCACGACCGGGACGGTGGCCTCCCGGCTCGTGAGGATCAGGCCGCGCAGCGCCTCAAAACCCGTGGCGGGCGTCACCGTGGGCACATCGGACGTGGGCTGGAATACGTCGGCGACCTTCATCTCCTCGAGCACGTTGATCGTAAGGTCCGCGATGTGGGCGGGAGAATGGAAGCGATCCTGGACCTGGTTCTCATAGATCGAGAAGCGGCGCATGAGCACGATCGAGACCACCGAGACCAGCATCAGCGGCGGCAGCAGGGTGTAGCCCCCGGTCATCTCGGTCACCATCAGCATGGCCCCGATCGGCGCGCTGGCGACGCCCGCAAAGAAGCTGGCCATGCCCACCAGCACGTAAGCGCTGGGATGCGGGAAGAGCGCCGGCGCGATCAGCTCGCCGCCGTAGCCGATCACCCCGCCCAGCATGCCCCCGATGAAGAGTGTGGGGCCAAAGACGCCTCCGCTGCCGCCAGAGCCGATCGTGAGCGAGGTGGCCACGATCTTGGCAAGCACCACCCAGGCCATGGTCTGAATCAGGAGCTGCCCGTCCAGAGCCTGCTGAATGTAGCCCCAGCCCGCCCCGTAAGCCTGGGGGAATTGGAGACCGATCAGACCCACGCCCAGCCCCCCCAGCATCGGGCGCAGCGGCCGCGGCAACGGCAGCTTGCGGAAGATCCGGTCGCGGGTGGCGTAGAAGAGACGGATGTAGCCCCAGCCAACCGGAACCGCGACCCCCGCGAGCAGCAGGTAGCCCGGCACCTCGAGCGGCGTCAGCAAGGGGAGCTGTGGGACCGAAAAGATCCGCTGGCCCCCCACCAGCAGGATAAAGAGCACGTAGGCCGTCACCGAGGAGATCACGCAGGGGATGAGCGCGTCGGACTCGAAGTCCTCCCGATACAGCACCTCGATGGCCGTGAGCGCACTGCCAAGCGGCGCGCGGAAGATGGCGCCCAGGCCTCCGGCAGCGCCGGCCAGCAGCAGGATCCGTCGGTCGCGCGCGCTCAGCCCCAGGCGCGTCGCCAGGAAGGAGCCGATGCCAGCCCCGATCTGCATGATGGGCCCCTCTTTGCCCGCGCTGCCGCCCCCCGCCAGCGTGAAAATGGTGGCGATGCCCTTCACCAGGGGCACGCGGGCGCGAATCACCCCGCGGCGCTGGTGGAAGGCTCGCAGCACCTCGTCTGTGCCGTGACCCTCGGCCTCGGGCGCGAAGCGGTAGACCACGAGCCCCGAGAGCAGCCCGCCCACGACCGGCAGCAGGAAGAAGAGCCAGCGCCGCGGCTCGCCCTCCCCCACGCCTTCCAGGTGGACGATGGCGTCTCCGGGGGGGCTCGGCTGTGGCAGCTGGGCCAACAGGCCGAAGGTCAGCTGGCCCGCCAGCTCCAGTGCGAACAAGAAGAGCACCGCCACCAGGCCGGAGGCCAGGCCCGTGATGATGCCGTACACGATCCAGCGGGTGGGGCTGTCCTGCAGACGTGCCAGGAAGCCGATCTTGCCAGTCTGCGGAGCAACCACCACGACCCCACCCCAAAAGGGTCGCGCAGTGTACCGCATGCCAGCAAACGCGCTAAGCCTAAGCCGCTCGCTAGCGCGACCCAAGGCACCGACGAAGTCCGGTGCCGTGCGCGCAGGCGAGCTTCGCTCGCCGCTAATGCGCTAGTTGCGGGTGAGGAGGGCGTCGAGGCGGTCGAGGTCGTTGATGACCTGCCAGGTGCCCGCGCCCGACTCCACGCGCGCCTGCCACCGGCCCAGACGATCCATGTACTTGCGTGGGTCCACCTGGTCGCGGCGCAGCTTGGTGACGTTGAGAGCCACCACGTGGATGTTCGTCAGGTCGATCGCGAAGTCCCGCACGTAGCCTGGTTGCAGATCCTCCTCGAGATCCGAGAAGATCAGGATGTACTTGTGACCCGCGCCGGTCTCGCCGAGCCACTCGGCGGCCTGGAGCATCCCGCCCGTGATGTCGGTGTGACGGCTCGCCTTCACGGTCTTGATGAAGCGATCGAGCTTCTGGCGAAACGCCCGCTTCTGTTGGTTCGCATAAGACGGACGAGTATCGAAGGTCACCTTGGAGACGATGTCCTTCTCGCTGAAGCTGCCGCTATCAATTCTCGCCAATGCCAGAGAATCTCCGCTCGTCAGGGTGCCCAGCAGATAGTTGGCGATGGTCTGCGCCTTCTTGATCTCCTTCGTATAGGTCCCGGAGGTATCCAGGAGAAGGTAGACGGCTCGCGTGTGGGGAACCGACTCTCCACAACCCGTGAGAACGAGTAAGAGCCCAACCGCAATCGCTGTGCTTAGATTCTTCATGGTCCCACCGTAGTCTGTTGAGTGTTCTTCGACGTGCCGGCCGTCACTGACTTTCTCGTCACCATGGCCTCGAGCTTCAAGGGCAGGAAGATCGGGAAGTCGTACACATGGATCAGCATTTGACCCACGTTCTCGAAGAGGTCACCGGTGATTTTGAGGACGACCGTGATCCCCCGCAGGATGGCAGCCACCAGCGTCCCCGTGACCGTGCGCGCGGACTGAATGAACGACTCCAGGGGAATCGCCACGAACGTCAGCGCGAAGGGAAGCATGAACCCGAGCACCATCTGGCCAGCCGATGGGATCCAGCGCAGCTCCGGATTGGCCACCTGGACCCCTGCCAGCGACTGGGTGAGTGCCTCGCGGTCGGCCGCGAGCAGGTCCCGCATATAGGCGAGCGAGGACTCGACGCAGGCTAGCGTGAAGAGGATCCCGAAGGCCGCCCAGGCCATCTTCTTCCGCATATGATCGTCCAGCGCGGCGATCAGTGGAAACAGACGGGTGATGCGGAGTGATTCCATCAGGAAGAGCCCCATCGCGATCTCGGTGGCGACGATCACGAGGGCTGCGATATCGGAGACCTTCAGAGCGCCAACGTAGCTGGCGGCGCCCACCATCTCCGACATGGGCAGAGCGATCAGATGGAAGTTAACGAAACCTCCGAGCATCGCGATGAAGAGCACGAAGCTGGACGCAATAAGGTTCGTCATCTGCGAAGCGGACAGCGCCTGGGCGGCCGGGTCCGACTTCTTCAGGATGCCGATGTACTTCTCCATCTGCTGGTCGATGACCCCGGCCTTCGCCTCGAGCCCCTTTACGGTCACATCCACCCGGCCCAGGGTTTGCTCGAGCTTGCGCCAGAAGGGAAGCATCCTCTGAAGCAGGCCATGCCGCTCGTTCGTGGCCTTGCGGTAGTCGGCCATGGCCATCTTCTGGGCGACGGTCATGGTCTTGTGGATGTCATCGAGGATCTTTCCCACGACCGTCGGATCGCCCTTCTGTGGCATATTGGCGATTGTCTCCACGGCCTCGACCCAGGCGGGCGGCACAGGAGGCGTCTCGCTGGCCTCGCGATAGTCCTCATCGATCTGCGTGATCTGGTCCGCAAGCTTGCGCTGCATGGCGGGATACCCGCTGAGATCGCGGGCAACCACGGCGTTTACGCGGTAGAACTCGCGCTCGATCAGCCGCTCCGTGTTATCGCGTCCGATCTCCATCAGCACCTCGCGGTTCCTAGCGGCGAGCCGCTCTTCGGCCGACTTCAGCGATTTGGCCACCATATGCAGCGCATCGTGAAGCGTGCGTGCGAGGGCCCGGATCAGGCCGTGGGCCGCAGCGCGCCCGAGATACATCAGCCCGATCCCGATCACGATGAGAACCGGCAGGGACATCGGGCCTTGGGTCAACCCCGACATCATCTCCTTCAGCTCATTCAGGTCCGGCATAGGATGCTCCTTCCGAATCTGCATATCTGTGAGACCGCAGCTCGAAACGCCGTATTAGCGACTTTTAACAGCGCATCTGTCGGCATCTGGCGGGATTAACTTGTGACCAGCAACTAAGAAGGGTCGCCACGCACCAGGCGGGCTGTCGCGCCCACGCGTTCCTGGCCCCCAGGCGGGTCCGGTGTCGCAGCCTGACAACGCCGGGCGCCTCACCCCTACGCACCTTTCAGGCAGCGGGCGGTCCGGTAGACTGGTGCCAGGGAGTCACCCGCACATGCATGACCCGGAAGGGAAGCGGAGCGAGCAGCGGCCGGGCCGTGAGCGACCGGTGGCCGGGCTGACCGCGCTCGGGGAGACCGCACGCCATACGCTACGCGTACCGGGCGCGCTACGGCGTGTGCGCACACTGCTCCAGCTCAATCAGGTTAGGGGGTTCGACTGTCCCGGCTGCGCCTGGCCCGACCCCGAGGAGCGTTCGCGCGCCGAGTTCTGTGAGAACGGTGCCAAGCACGTCGCCCACGAAGCCACCCCGCGGCGTGTAACGCGCAAGTTCTTCTCCCGCTGGCCCCTCAGCAAGCTGAAGGACCAGTCGGATCACTGGCTGGAGCAGCAGGGCCGGCTGGCGGAGCCGATGCTCAAACGCCGTGGCTCCGATCGCTACGAGCCCGTTTCCTGGGAAGATGCCTTCCAGCACATCGCGGGCGTTCTACGCCAGCTCGACTCTCCCAACGAGGCCCTCTTCTACACCTCGGGCCGCACCAGCAACGAGGCTGCGTTTTTGTATCAGCTCTTCGTACGCCAGTTCGGTACGAACAACCTGCCTGACTGCTCGAATATGTGCCACGAGTCCACCAGCACAGCCCTGCCCGAGGTGGTGGGCACCGGCAAGGGAACCGTGGGACTCGCCGACTTCGACCGCGCCGATGCCATCTTTCTGATCGGGCAGAATCCAGGATCCAACCACCCACGCATGCTGACCAGCTTGCAGAGCGCGAAACGACGCGGCTGCCGCATCGTCAGCATCAATCCGCTGCGGGAGCGGGGCCTCGTGAGCTTCGCCCATCCAAAGGAGCTGCGGGGCCTATTAGGGAAGGGCACGCTGATCTCGGACCTCTTCCTGCAGCTGCGTGTGGGCGGGGACGTGGCCGTGCTCAAGGGCATCATGAAGGCGGTGTTCGAGGCCGAGGAGCGCGCCCCCGGGAGCGTGCTGGACGGGTCATTCATCCGCGAGTACACGACCGGATTCGAGGCCTTTCGCAAGGCACTGCAGACCGTGCGCTGGGAAGACGTGGAGGCGCAGAGCGGGCTCTTGCGGGGCGAGATGCGACAGGCCGCCGAGATCTACGTGGGCGCCGAGCGCGTGATCGCGTGCTGGGCGATGGGCATCACGCAGCACAAGCACGCCGTCAGCAACGTCCAAGAGATCGTGAACCTGATGCTGCTGCGCGGGAACATCGGCAAGGAGGGCGCGGGGCTCTGCCCGGTGCGCGGGCATAGCAATGTCCAGGGCGATCGCACGATGGGGATCTGCGAGAAGCCCCCAAGCGAATTCCTGGAACGCTTGGGCAAAGAGTTTGGCTTCGAGCCACCGCAGGAGCACGGGCTCAACACGGTCGGAGCCATCCGCGCTCTCGCGGAAGGCCAGGCCAAGGTCTTCATCGCGCTGGGCGGGAACTTCGTCGCGGCGACTCCGGACACGCACTACACGGCCAACGCGGTGCGGAGTTGTCGGCTGACCGTCCAGATCTCCACCATGCTCAACCGCTCGCACGTCGTGGTTGGCGAGGAGGCACTCATTCTCCCATGTCTGGGCCGCACGGAGCGGGACATGCAAGGAGGCCGCCCTCAGTTCGTCACGGTCGAGAACTCCATGTGCGTGGTGCACCGGTCTCAGGGGCATCTGGCGCCCGCATCCAAGCACCTGCGCAGCGAGCCCGCGATCATCGCGGGGCTGGCCGAGACCGTCCTAAAAGGCCGAACGAAGGTGCCATGGAAAGCGCTGGCACGCGATTACGATCGAATTCGCGAGCACATCGCGCACGTCGTGCGGGGCTTCGAGAACTTCAACCGGGCGGTGCGGGCTCCGCACGGGTTTGTGCTCCAGAGCGGCGCCTGCAGCAGGGCCTTCGAGACCGCGTCCGGTCGGGCACACTTCAGCGTTCATCCCCTTCCCCGGCAGACACTGGAGCCGGGCCAGTACCTGATGACGACGATCCGTAGCCACGATCAGTTCAATACCACGATTTACAGCTTCGACGACCGCTATCGCGGCGTGCGTGGCCACCGCCGCGTCGTCTTTCTACACCCCACGGACATGGCGGAGGCGGGGCTCGAAGAGAATCAGCTCGTGGACCTGGCGAGCCACTTCCAGGGTGAAATCCGGACCGTGGCGGGATTTCGAGCGATCCCCTTCGATCTGCCACGCCGATGTGCCGCAACCTACTTTCCCGAGGCCAACCCCCTGGTCCCGATCGGAAGCATCGCGGACCGAAGCCATACCCCCACGTACAAGTCCATCGTGATCACGATCTCCCCCTCCAGCTAAACCCGCGGGCGGGACGACACCCCCGGCCGCTCGTTTCGCAAAGAGGTAAGGTTTGCCGCCATGAATCTGCACACGATTGGCTGGCTGATCGGTCTACTCCTGAGTCTGATCTCCGCGGCGTTGCTCGCACCACTCGTGATGGCTTTGGTCATGGCCGAGCCCTGGGTCCCGTTCGCACTTACGATCGCGGGGGGCGTGGGCGTAGGCACCGTGCTGCTGGTTGGGCTGCGCTCGGCCGAGCGTTCGCTCAACCATCGCTCGGCGTTCCTGGCGGTAACGTTCTCCTGGCTCACGGCCTGTGCACTCGGATCGGTTCCCTTCATGCTGCACCCGGCGCTCGGGCTTCCGTTCACCAGCGCTTTGTTCGAATCCACCTCCGGCTTCACGACCACCGGAGCGACCGTGCTCTCCGGCCTGGATACGCTTCCGCGCTCGCTCCTGTTGTGGCGCAGCATGACGCAGTGGCTCGGGGGCATGGGGATGGTGCTCCTGGGCGTGGCCGTTCTGCCGATGCTCGGCGTGGGCGGGATGTCACTCTACCGGGCCGAGGCGCCGGGACTCTCGAAAGACAAGATCACGCCGCGCATCGCCGAGACCGCGAAGCTCCTGTGGCTCTTGTATCTCGTGCTCACGCTCATCGATATGGGCCTGCTCTACCTCGGTGGGATGTCGCTCTTCGATTCGGTCTGCCACGCCATGACCACCATCGCTACCGGTGGCTTCTCCACCCACGACCGGTCGTTCGGCCACATCGACTCCACTTACATCCACGCTGTAACTACGATCGGGATGCTGCTCGGGGGCACGAGCTTCGCGATCCTGCATCGGGCACTGACCCAGGGCATCGCCTGGTCCGAGCACCCGGAGCTTCGCCTCTATCTCGGAATCTTCGCGCTCGCGACCTTTCTGATCGCAATCGACCTCCGCATCGCGATGCCGGACCGATTCACCAACGCCTCAGAGTCGATCGAGCATGCGGCATTCCAGGCCGCGTCGATCCTGACCTCGACCGGATACAGCAGCGACGATTTCGCGCGCTGGCCTCCACTCTCGCAGACGATCCTGTTCACGCTCTTCTTCGTCGGGGGCATGGCGGGATCGACGGCCGGCGGCGTGAAGGTAATCCGCGTCTTGCTCATGGGACGCTTCGCCTTCTCCCAGTTCTTCCGGCTCGTACATCCCCACGGCTACTCCGCAATGAAGCTCGGTACACGCACGGTAGACGACGCAGTGCTGCAGAGCGTGGCCAGCTTCATGGGCATGTGGATCCTCCTGCTCCTGGCCGGAACCATCCTCCTGGCCATGCAGGGCAGCGAGACCTTTACCAGCTTGAACGCAGCCGCCGTGAGTCTCGGCAACATCGGCCCGGGGCTCGGCGGCATCGGACCTTCGCATACCTGGGAGACCTTCACGCCGGCCGCGAAGCTCACGCTGGCCGCGCTCATGGTCCTGGGACGGCTCGAGATCTACACCGCCCTGGTCATCCTCACGCCTGGCTTCTGGCGACGCTGAGCTCGGCGAACATCCCTGCTAGCCGACGGCTCGCTTGCGTGCCTGCTCGACGACAGCCTGCGGCACCGGATCCCAGCGCGCCGCGCCCCAGCGAAACGCACGCGGGACAAGCAGCTTGAAGAGAAAGGCCGGCCAGAGCCAGCGCGGCACGGTCAGCTCGTGCCGCCGCTTCTCGATACACTTGAAGACGGCCTGCGAGATGATGCTGGGTGGATACTTCCTTCCGGCGTAGGCCACTGGCGATTCCGCCTTGTCCCAAATCTCGGTCTCGATCGGGCCCACGTGGATCACCGCCACATGGATGTTGGAGCCCGCGAGGTCGAGCGCGAGGCCCTCGCTGAAGCCGGTGAGTGCGAACTTCGATGCAGCGTACACGGCCTCCCGAGGCGGAGGTATCCTTCCCGCTCCGGACGAGATGTTCACGATGTACCCCGCACCCTCTCGCAGCATGGGTGGAATGGCAGCCAAGGTGAGGTAGGCCGGCGCCATGAAGTTCACACGCATGGTGTAGTCGACGTCCTCGGGCGTGACATCGTAGAACTGCTTGTGCTTGGGAACGCCGGCGTTGTTCACCAGCACGTCGAGCCGTCCGAAGCGCCTGAGCGCACGTGCCACCATCGACTCGGCGAAGGCCCGCTCGGCGAGATCTCCCACCATCGCTTCGACCTCGGCACCCAGCCCTTTGCACTCGCGCGTAACCTGCTGCAGTCGCTCGGCGCGCCGAGCCGAGATCACCAGCCGAGCCCCACGCCGGGCGAAGTCTCGCGCGATCTGCCGACCGATACCCGAGGAGGCCCCCGTCACGATGATCGATTTTCCGGCGTAATCCACGTTCGTCCTGCTCCCTTCCCGTTGGCTCGAAGCTATTGTGCAAAGAGGGCGCCGGGAGGCAAGCAGAGCCTCTGAGAAACGCGCTTGACACACCGTCAGCAGCCCGCGTAGGGTCGTCGGTGGTGGCGCGGGCTCGCTGCGCGCGGGACGGTCCGAGCGTTTCCCGCCTTCCGCGCGGCGGCGCGCCATCTCCGGAGGAGTGTTTCGCATGCGGATTCAAGGACGGTTCCCCTCGTTAATCGGCTTGATCGCGATCCTGCTCGCGAGCCTGGTCTTCACACCGCAGCAGGCGTCTGCGGACTCGACCACGCTGCGCGAGACGGCGCTTTCGCTGCCGCACTTCTACGGCGATACCGATGTCGAGCTCGCCCGTGAGAACGGGCGAGAAATCGCCAAGGACCGTCTCCTCCAGATGATCCTGCTGGCCCGCGTCGGACGCGGTACGCTCCATCAGGCGCTGGGGATCCTGGACCCGGGCCTCCTCAACGACGATATCAACACGAGGCGGTCGTTCTACACCTCGTCCGAGCTGAACAATATGTACGCCAAGCTCCCGGCGAATCTGCGGGACGAGATCCTGGCCTATTGCGAAGGCGTGAATGACACGATCGAGGGGATCTACGCGGGGAGCAATCCGGAGCCTCTCGAGATCAACATCCTGCGGGCTCTGGGTCTCGAGGCCGACCTGTTTGGCAACGCCACGAACATCTCCGATGGGCTCGACCCCCTGTACCGAGCACCGTTCGCCGTGGATCCGAACAATGCGGATCCCAACCGCCCGCTGGCGGGATTCCAGTTCACTCCCGAGATCCTGGTGGCGGTCGCCGTGCTCGAGGTCCGGAACTTTGGTGTCGAGGGCTTCAACGAGACCTCCCGCCTGAACGAACTGCAGGATCTGATCGACAAGCACGGCACGTTCACCGGCGAGGAGATCTGGCTGGATCGCAACTTCCTGAACGATCCGTTGGCACCGGTAAGCGTCCCGGATGCGACGACACCGGGCTTCGGGGGTCCGCTGGCGGCCGTCCCCGGCACCTCGGCCAGCAAGCTCGCCTCGGCCCAGCCGGAGGACACGCCGACGACGCAGGAGGCCGGAACTAGGCCGGCCAGCGCACGCGTCGCCCTTGCAAAAAGCTTCCCTCACTACGATTACCTGGACGCCGACGCGCGCCGCCGGGAAGCCGCCGAGCGTCGCGCGGAGAACGCCCGCCGCCTGGGGGCCTGGCCAAGCATCGGCAGCTATTCCTGGGTGATCGCCGGAGACCGTTCCGCCACCGGCAACCCATGGCTGGGCGGATTCCCGCAGACGGGGATCCAGACCCCCTCCATCATGCACTTCGCCGAGAATCGCAGCGGCGAGGGAGTCCAGGGCCTGGGGATGGAGTTCGCGGCCGCCGGGGCCATCATCCTGATCGGCCAGACGGATACGGTCGCCTATACCACGACCACGGCCCAGCTACGTGTGGTCGACACCTTCCTCGAGGAGATCGTGGGCGAGGACTCGGACACGCTTCACTACAACGACCAGGGCTCGCCCACCGCCCTCTCCCAGCGGACGGAGATCTTCGTGGGCGCCACCCAACGCGTCTTCTGGCGCAGCCACGAGCGTGGCGGAAACGGCGGCTCGCGGCCCATCCTCGACTTCCTCGGCGGCCAGGAGGGCACGGCCAGCGGGGGAAACACGAATGCCCTCATCGACTCGGGTGCAGGCTTCGGCGGCGGATTCGTCGGTGGGCACGTCGCGATCGTGGACGGCACCGGCGCCGGCCAGATTCGCGAGGTCAGTGCCGTTCCCAACGCCGACACGCTCGGGGTGGGCTCGGCGTGGACCATCCCACCGGACTCGACCTCCGTCTACGTGGCGGCGGAATCCGGGAACAAGATCCTGGGAGTGGCGTCCGACAGCGCGGTCTGGCTCGAGGAGACCACTACCGCCATCGGCTTTGCGCTCTTCCAACGCGCGCTGAACGTGCTGGACATCCGTGCGGCCGTCCGCCTGCTCCCGAGCACGCACAACTTTCCCTCAGCTGACAACCAGGCCTTCAATGGGGTCGGGACGAACGTCGGCAACGGCAACATCGCCTACTACTCCTCCGGCTTCTCGCGCGTACGCCAGGGCGGAGAGGACAAGCTCCTGCCGTTGGCGGGGACGGATGCGACGAACCCGTTGGTCGTCGTGTCCGGGACAGTGGATAGCGCGGACCCGAACAGCCTGGTCTCCACGGGAGCGTTCGTGGGCGAAACGCTGGATGCCGCTGCGCTCAACTTCCGGTATGACAACCCCACCCTGCAGGGCAGCGAGTACATCGTCGCGATCACCGCGGGCACCGGCTACAAGCAGACGCGGCGCATCCTCAGCAACGACAACGACAAGCTGACTCTGGAGTCCCGCTGGGGCGTAACGCCGGCACCCGGGGACAGCTTCGAGGTCTACGAGATCGTCGCCATGCCCGAGGTGATCAACCCGAGCGAGGGCTACCTCGCCAACTGGAACAACAAGGCCGCAACGGCCGACGATGGCGACGGCTTCGGGCGCAACCACCGCGTGGCCTTCATCATTGAGCGCCTGGCCACGGACTCGAGCTGGGACCGCGCGAAGCAGCGCCAGCTCAACAAAGACGTGGCCGGCCTGAACGGCAAGGGCGCGTTCGGACGCTACCTGGTACCGCGCCTGCGCCAGGCGGTCGATGCCGTCGGCAACGGGGGCAACCCGGACGTCGACACGGTCCTGGCGCAGCTTGAGATCCATTACGGGAGTCCGGAGTTCGGCCGCCAGTTCATCGACCCGGTGACCGATCTCAAGACCGCCGGCGAGATCAACTTCCTGGAGAGTCTGATCGTTCAGCTGGCGAACGACATCTACGGGGACGAGTACGGCGGCGCGATCTCCGTTCCGGGCGGCACGGACGGTCTCTCCCTGGTGACCCACGCCATCGACTCCGCCGCTGGCGACGTACCCGGGAGCTACACTCAGGAGTACGCGGGCGACTACTTCAACGGAACCGGCTGGGAGACCGTCGTTCGCGACGGCCTCTCCGCGCTCGCGTCCGGAGGAATCCCGGCGGATCCGGATCGGCCACTCCGGAGCTACAACCATCCGCTCGCCGCTCTTTTCTCCGAGCTGAGCTTCCCCCAGACGCTGGCGGGCAACCGCGGCACCTGGGAGCAGATCGTCGAGGTGGGGCCGGTAGTGAAAGGCGAGTTCATCTTCCCGCTCGGCCAGAGCGGACACATCGAGGGCAGCTTCGACGGCATCACCTTCATCGATCCCCACAACACGAGCCTGCACCCCATCTGGGCACGCTGGGCCTTTGTTCCGATGCTGCACGTCAGCCAGGACCTAGCAGGTGGAGGTGACGGCGATGCGGACAACGATGGTGCGCTGGATGCCTTCGAGCGCTGGTACTTCGGCGACACGAGCACCGCGGGTGACGACGACGGGGACGCGGACGGGGCGACGCTGGCTCAAGAGTCTGCAGCGGGAACGGACCCGACCGACAGCGATACCGATGACGATGGTATTCTGGACGGGCAGGAGATCGAGGCGGGTGGGAACCCGCTAGACGCGGAGAGTCAAGTCCAGAGCAAGGATCAGCAGCAATGCATCGTCACCCTGAATCAGGGCCTGGCGTCGGTGGCAAAGGCTCAGAGCAAAGACATCTGCACCTGCATCAAGAACGCCACCAAGGGCAAGCTCTCGGGCCAGACCATCGAGCAGTGCATGACCGCCGACAACAAGGAGAAGGTCGCCAAGGCGCGTAGCAAGCTGGATACGAAGCGGGCGGGGAAGTGCCTGCAGGACGACGTCCCGAGCTTCGGCATCAACGATCCGAACCAGGTCGATGCTATCGCGGTGGCTAAGGAGCTCTCGCTGATCCACGAGATCTTCGGCTCGGATCTAGATGCGGCCATCATCCAGAGTGATGATCCGAACCGAGTGGATCCCAAGACCGATGGCAAGTGCCAGCTGGCGGCC
>Ga0114948_10000009_pt1 | contig 48870 bp, 41 predicted proteins | sample CR04metaG_FD_83877 | JGI IMG/M metagenome (GOLD analysis project Ga0114948, IMG submission 83877) | Deep subsurface microbial communities from Mariana Trench to uncover new lineages of life (NeLLi) - CR04 metaG | ecosystem: Environmental > Aquatic > Marine > Ocean trench > Sediment | place...
CTGCGTTGCCCTAACTTCCTGCGTCCTTGCAGGTCGCCCGACGCGGTTCTACCTCCTGCATCCATGCAGTCGTGCGTTACTCTACCTTCCGACATCTGACCACCAGGGATGGTGGGAATGCAAAAGGTTTGTAGGCCGCTTCTCCGCATCCATGCGCCCGCGGCATTAGTGCATCCATGCACGTCAGAACAATCCTTGCCTTGTCGGTCGCGTGGAGGTCAGCGCCGTCATGAAACCAGCTTGCAAGAAAAAACTAGTTAGCGGGAACAGTAAAGCAACCGCGCAGCCGCCAGGCCAGCTCGATGTAATAACCAAGACGCTGTCCGGTTTCGTAACCGTTGGCCCAGGTAGGGTTCGGCGCATCGTAAGCCTTTTCGTAAGTACCAGGGTTGCTTGCTAAGAGCCGATCGCAATCGCCACGAATATTTTCTTTCATGGTGGCAAGGCCGTAACCGAGCCCGGCACCGAAGTCGCTATCTTGGCTCACGTCGACGAGCAACTGGCTGGCTTGCTCGATCGAGTCGTTGATTCTTTCTTCCACCAAGTGGTTGTGCCGTTCGACTTGCCAAATGCGGTACTCAGCCAGTGTTTGTTCATAGTTCTCCGGATACGATTGGCGTGCGCGGCGATTCCAATTGCGCGAATGCTCGGCATCAGCGAGTCGAGCGTAGCGCTCCAGTAACGGCACGAACAACGCCTCGATATCACCCGTCCCCAGCTTCTTGGTGCGCCCAGCCGTGTCTACGAGCAACTCAACCCGACACGATGCTTCCCTGTAAAGCGTGAATGGTCCTTCGTGATATTCGATCAGAACATTTTCCTTGAGATCGAGGAATACGTCGACACGGCGCCGCTTGACATCGACTCTACGAACCTTGGCCAACTCGCCGGTCGGCAGCGCCACTCGTCCATTGCCGCTGATTAGGTCGCCACTTACGCGGTTGTTGGTGTAAGTACTATCACAGTTGGAATAAAGCTCACCGTTAACAATCACCCAAGCCCCGCGCCAGCGCGAGTTCAGTCTATCTTCGAGATCGGCGTGGGCAACCAGGGAGGTCATAACAAGGAAGAGGGCAAAGATACTCAGGCACCAACGCATAGTTTCATCCTTTCGTAAAAAAGCTTTGATCGGACTGTCTATCTATTAATAGACCATCTCGTTGGTCGTTGCTGTTACTTGTTCATTCAATGGGTGGGCCATGTTCCGGTAAGCGTTCTTTGCTAGGATCTTGCCATCTCCAGATGTGAAGACATCGCAGTCACCTACTTTCCCTATTCTGGTAACTTGCTGGCCAAGTGTTCATTCAAAGACGCTTGGACTTCTCGACGTGTCGCCTAATGCACTGTCTGATTGTAACCTGCAGTCATGCCGCTAGCCGGATTCAGGGCAGCAAACGTGCACAGTAGTTTTGTCGTCGTTGTCATTACCGACACCTCGCGCTTAACGTTAGCTAGAACGCAGTCTGTCCCCGACTTCGGAGAGTAGCGGTATGGACGGGTAATCCGTGATCGTGAGCCCGCCGTCGACGATTAGCGTCTGGCCGGTCACAAAGGAGGCATCGTCTGAGGCGAGAAACAAAACCGCCGCTGCGATTTCCGCTGGCGTCCCCATGCGATTGAAAAGAGACGGGGGCATTGCCCACTCACCACCCGCGGTGCCCGCAGCCGATAATTCCTCGTCCTCCCTGGTCGCGATCCAGCCGGGGCTGACGCAGTTGACCCGGATTCCGTGCGGCGCGCCTTCCACCGCAAACGACCGGGTCAAGGCCTCAACCGCTGCCTTGGCGACGCCGTAAAGACCCCAATTCCCATGTAGGGTTGCCGTCGATGAGATATTGACAATGGCACCACCACCCGACCTTGCGAGGAGGGGCAAGGTATATGCCGACACAAAATAGGTTGAGTCCAGATTGGGCCCACGCAGTTTTTGCCAGCGCACGCCGGGCGGGTCCGATTTCTCAATCCCGCCTCGGCGGCTTCCAATACCGGCATTGTTGACGACGACGTCTAAGCGGCCGAACCGATTGCTAACGTCATCAACTAGTTTAATCACCGCCGATTCATCGGCAAGATCAACCGCAAAGAAGGCGCCTTGTCCTTCCAGCTCGTGTACTTCCGCGAGCACCGCCTCTCCCTTTTCTTGGTTACGACCCACAAACGCGACGGTAGCACCGGCGCGCACGAAACGATGCACGATGCCGCGCCCGATACCGGAGTTGCCGCCAGTGATTAAGGCAACCTTGCCTTGCATGCACGTTTCAGTATTGCTGGGCATCATTGAGTTCCTTATTCGCGCATACGCACTAACGGCTTTTGCCAAACTTTATCCCTTACGGCCTCGTCCAAAGGTGTTCCCGCGATCGAGTTGGTGTAGTTGCTCATCACCTTTGTTGCGATGCCGAGAACGACTTCTAGCGCTTTTTGCTCGGTAAACCCGGCACCAAAGAACGTCTCAAGCGCTGCTTTCGATACCTTCCCTCGTTGCACAATCAGCTCCCGGGTGAAGGCGCGTAGCGCTTCGAGCTTATCGTTAGTAAGTGGGGTGTCATCGCGTAGTGCCTGAATGTCTTCTTGAGACATTCCCGCTTGTTCGGACAATAGTGTGTGCCAGGGGACACAATAGTCACAGGTGTTCTCGAAATTCGCAGTTTGAAAAACGACTTGACGTTCAACCGGAGTTAAAGAAGTCTGATCGAATGCCTCCTCGAGGTTGACATAGGACTGCAACAGTGCCGGCGCCGCTGCCATGACGCCTTCGAGATTGGGTATCATGCCGAAGCTTTTCTGCGTTCGCTCTAGAAAAGGCTTCGATGCCTCTGGGGCAGTTTCGGGAGAATGGATAGGGAATCTCTTGGTCATACTAATCACCTCTTCTAGCAAGTGGTGCAAATGTTTGGCTTCGCTAGCCTTTCCCGAGCAGCGGAGCGGTAGAAAGGTGTTTAACCTTTGTTCCCTCCCTTATTTATTGGGGAGGGCTAGGGAGGGGCCGTAATCATATTCAACAGTGTGTCACCCACGATTTGGTGACGCCAGCCGGTCAGCAGTGCAATGTCTCGTTCGCCACGAATGAGTGCCCGTACGTCCTTGCGCGTGGCAAGCAAGGCGGGGCTGATTCCCTGTTCGCCGGCACACGATTTGACAAGCGCGAGCATGCGATGACTGAGCTCTATCTGGGCCCGCGTCAGTGGTATGGGCTGCTTCCACAGTGATGACGGCGCCATGGTCTGACCATTTGCAATCGTTTTCAGTATGTCATCTCCCCATTTTCTGAGCGTCGCCGCTCCTATGCCCTTGATACTTCCGAGCTGCTCACGGGCACTTGGCTGTGTTGCCGCAAGCTCCAACAAGGTGGTGTCTCGCAACACCCAGCTGCGCGGAAGGTTTTGTCTCTGTGCGGTGTGTTCACGCCATCGAGCGAGGGCACGTAGCACTTGCTGGTTCGCCGGTAGCAAGGTACGTCCTTTCTTGATGCGTTCGTGGGCGTAGTCGGGGTCATTAGAATAAAGGCCGCATTCTGTGAGGCGTGCACATTCCTCGGATACCCAATCGCTGCGTCCGAGCTCGTTCAGTTTTTCCGTAAGTTGGCGGTAGATCGGTACCAAATGGCGGACATCATCGGCGGCGTAATCGAGTTGTTCTTGAGCGAGTGGTCGTGTCGACCAATCGGTACGGGTGTGCAGTTTATCGAGCTTGACACCGACTAGTTCCTCGACCAGTGCCGCGTAACCAATCTGGTCTTCATAACCTAGGAGTGCTGATGCGATTTGTGTGTCGAACACCGGCGCTGGCGCCGCGCCGCGCAAATCGTAAAAGACTTCGAGGTCTTGCCTCGCTGAATGCAACACCTTAACGATGCTCGAGTCATAAATCACGTCCAACAGGGCGGAGAGATCGTCAGTTGCTAACGGATCGACGCAAAAAAGCTGGTCTGACGTTGCGATTTGGATGAGACACAGTCGTGCGTAATATGTGCGTTCGCGCACGAACTCGGTGTCAAGCGCAATCCACGGTTCTTGTCGCAGGCGCTGGCAGACTAGTTCCAGACCTGGTTGATCTTGTACAAACTGATCAAACATATGCCTAGTCTATTGGTATCTGACGGATTGGAACAGATTTCGAGTTTGGGTTGTCATTAAGCATTTTTTGCGCCAGGCTTAAAGCGTGGCACGAACACTCGGAAAGAACTAGCGACTCCATGCATATTCATATTTTAGGGATCGGTGGATCGTTTATGGCCGGCGTGGCCATGTTGGCGCGTGAACTCGGACACACCATCACTGGCTCTGATGCAAAGATATACCCGCCTGCAAGTACCCAGCTAGCGGACGCGGGTATTGAGGTCTTTGGTGGCTATGACACGTCCAACTTGCAACCTGCGCCTGAACTGGTAATTATCGGAAACGCCTTGTCCCGTGGGAACGTCGAAGTCGAGGTAGTCCTGGACGCGGGCCTCACATATACGTCCGGTGCGCAGTGGGTGGCGGAGAACATCTTGCGCGACCGTTGGGTCTTGGCAGTGGCGGGTACGCATGGCAAGACCACCACAACGAGCATGCTTGCTTGGATACTTGAGCAGGCTGGCCATAAGCCTGGTTTTCTCATCGGTGGCGTGCCAGAAAATTTTGGTGTCTCCGCACGTTTGGGGGACGCACCCTTCTTCGTCGTTGAGGCAGACGAGTATGACACTGCGTTTTTCGACAAGCGCTCGAAGTTTGTTCACTATCGGCCGCGCACGGCAGTTCTTAACAACTTAGAGTTCGATCATGCCGATATCTTCCCTGATCTCGGTGCAATTCAGACCCAGTTTCATCATTTTTTGCGAATGGTGCCCGCATCTGGACTCATTGCCGTTAATGGGAACGACGACAATCTGCGAGTGCTTCTAGATATGGGGTGCTGGACAAAGGTCGAGTATTTCAACGCGCCAGATGGTTGGTCGTCAGTGCTCGAAAGCGAGGACGGCAGTGCGTTTACTGTGCTTTTCAAAGCGAAACAAAAAGGCGTGGTGCACTGGAATCTTATCGGTCAGTACAACGTTGACAACGCACTTGCCGCTATCGTGGCGGCAAGTCATGCTGGTGTGTCGGTGGCCGACGCTACCAATGCGCTCGGCGACTTTAAGAACGTGAAGCGTCGCTTAGAGGTATGTGGCGAAGCAAACGGCATCACTGTCTACGATGATTTCGCGCACCACCCAACTGCGATCTCTGCAACATTACAGGCTTTGCGGTCACGGGTTGGCAAGGACCGAATCTTTGCGGTCATCGAGTTGCGCTCGAACACAATGCGTATGGGTACGCTGCGCCACGATATGGCGGCCTCTCTTTGTGAGGCAGACCGAGCGCTCGTTTTGCGGGTGCCTGATCTTAGTTGGGATATCGCCAGCGTCGTTGATGCGCTTGACGGGCGTGGGTGTATCCTAGGCTCTGTAGATGAGATTGTTGCTGCACTTGCCGATGAGTTAGGCGAGCGCGATCATGTTCTCATCATGAGCAATGGTGATTTTGGTGGTCTACCTGAAAAATTACTGGCTCGTCTGCAACAACAAGAGCCGGTAGCTTCGGGGGCAAGTGGTTAGAATAAATACCGATGAGTGAGTTGCCTCTGTTTCCAGTGCATAGCGTGTTGTTTCCCGACGGCCGCTTCAGGCTGCGCGTGTTCGAGAAGCGTTACATGGATATGGTGACACGTTGCATTAAGCAGGAAACGCCGTTTGGTGTGTGTTTGATCCGCGCCGGACACGAGGTCGGCGAGGCGGCGCAACCCAGTTCGGTTGGTACTACTGCCAACCTAGATGAATACGATATGCCGCAGACCGGCATTCTGCATATAAGTGTTCGCGGCGGCCAGCGCTTTCGTGTTCTCGACACGCGGGTGCTCGCGGATCAATTGATTATGGGCGACACAGCGCTGCTGCCGGAAGAACCACACGTCGATTTGGGCTCGACCCATGAAAACTTAAGGGAACTTTTGGCCAAAATTCTTAACGAAGTTGATGGACGCTATTACTATCCGCCCGTAAGGCTAGATGATGCAACCTGGGTGGCTTACCGTTTGGCGGAATTCTTGCCCGTATCTAACGAATGCGGACAACAAGTGTTGGAGCAACCGGACCCAAGGCGAAAGCTCGATATCCTGGCAGCACAGATTACAGAACGTGAAGCCGAGACGAGTCAGCGATTCAGTTAGAATATTCTCAATATTGCATGGAGTTTGTTAAATGAGAACCAGCCTTTATGCACTATTATTTCTTACCCTGTCGTTAGTTTCCTACACCAGCGAAGCCGGTTTTGAGGCGGGCAAGCACTACGTCGAGCTTGGTGTAGCTCAACAGGTCAGTGCCGATGGCAAGATAGAAGTGCGCGAATTCTTCTGGTACGGCTGTCAGCACTGTTACCGACTAGAGCCTTTTCTAGAGGCATGGCTTGAGAAGCGTCCCCCCGATGTTGCCTATGTACGCACCCCCGGCGTGGCTAGACGTTGGATTTCTCATGCCAAGGCCTACTATGCGTTTGAGGCGCTCGGGATCACCGAGAAGGTGCACCGTCCATTCTTTGATGCAATTCACAAAGGTGGCCAAAAGCTAGAGGATGAGTCGAGCATCAAAGCCTTTCTTGCAGACTACGGTGTCGACGGTGAAACCTTCGCGAACGCCTTTAATTCGTTCGGTGTTCGCACGCAAGTACAAAAGGCGAAACAGCTAAACTTTCGGTACGCGGTTGAGTCAGTTCCCAGCATAACTATCGGCGGAAAATACAAGACCTCGGCCAGCATGGCCGGTGGCGAACAGCAGCTCATGCAAGTGATAGATCACCTAATCGAAAAGGTCCGCCAACAACGCTAATGCAGTTAAGGCGTAGCGACGAGTCTTTCCGTCGATGCGTTGCATCTTCATCGTCACCGGTAAGGCGGCTGTAACCCGCCACATCGGCGTACAGGATGGCGGCGAGCTTGCGGGGTAGACGTTCTTCCATGTTTAGTCCGCAAAACCCGCTTTGCGCAGGCCATCTACTAACAGGGTATTGTGCTCGGGCATCTTGTAGAGAGTCATTGCACCACTAAGGATACTTGGAATGAAATCAGGGGCAAAAGCCTTGAGCTCTTGCGCATGGCGAGCTGCGTCGGCGGGGTCATCGGTGTAGGCGCAACACGCGATCATCAACGCGCGGCGAATCGGCGCTTTAGTGCCCATTTGAACTGCCAGCACCCCCCATTTCATTGCCTCCTCAAAATCACCTTCTGCGAAGCTCGCCTGCAACAGCGCCAGATAGGCGTCTCCTAGCCACAAATCCAAATCGCGTGGACTTAGTCTCAGCCCTAACTCAGCGTGCTCCCTCGCCTCCTTGGTCAGTCCCGCTAGAGATTCGCCCCAGGCCATGACAACCAGATTCATGGCGAAGTTAGGATTGAGTGAGAATGCCCGACGATAGTCAGCGATGGCGGCATCAAATTCACGGCGAAAGGTATGGACGATTCCACGTATCATGTATGCCTTCGGGTTCGACGAGTCCATTTGAATGAAGCGCTCAGTAATATCCCAAGCGCGCGCTAAACTCTCATCCGGGTCAGGACCCCAACGGTAGAGATATTGCATTGCATAGGCATATGCTTGTCTCCAGAGCGCGAGCGTATTTCTTGGATCTATATCCAGCGCCGCTTGTGCACCCTCGATGGTTTCCTCCATAAGTTTAGGACTTCCACTACGAGCCCAATCATAGAAAAGCGCTTGCGCTTTCAAAGATAATTCATATGAAGTTGAGTTGGCAGCGGGCAATCCGCGACCTCGCTCTACCTCAGCAATCTCAATTTGCGGTGCAATGCTACCGACGATATTACGAGTGATCTCATCCTGAAGCTCGAAGATGTCATCCGTGCTCCCGTTATAACGTTCCGCCCAGATATGAGTGGCCATTTCCGTATCTAGTAGCTGGGCGTTAATGCGCAAGCGATTCCCAGCTCGTCGAACACTGCCTTCCAGTATATATCGCACACCAAGCTCCCGCGCTATGGACTTGACGTCTATCGATTGACCTTTGAACGCGAAAGAAGAGTTCCGCGTGATCACAAACAGGCTGGAGAAACGCGATAACTCGGTGATGATGTCTTCGGTTATTCCATCGCTAAAATACTCCTGCTCCGGATCGCCGCTCATGTTGTCGAACGGCAACACGGCAATGGAGGGTTTGTCTGGAAGCTCCAGAGCTGACTTTTCCGGTGAGATCACTTTCTGCCCTTCCCTTGGCTCCATCAGCACGCGATAGGCGCGCACGGGCTCGGTAATGTTCTTGACTTGCTGCTCGCCCATGAATTCATAGTCATGCGGCAACTTCTTACCAATAGCGGTTCTGACAGACTCGGAGATACATATACCACCGGCATCGGCCAGACTCTCAAGCCTTGCTGCGACATTGACGCCATCACCATAGATATCGCCACGATCCACAATGACTTCGCCAAGGTTCAAACCGATGCGGAATTCAACCCTACGATCTTCGGGTAGATCAGTGTTTGGTTCGCGCAGCCGCCGCTGTATGTCGACGGCGCAAGCGAGCCCGTTCGATACGGTCGAAAAATCGGCAAGCACGGCGTCGCCGGCATAATGCACCACATTGCCATCGTGGTTCTTGATGGTATCGGTAATAAGGTCGAGACAGTGACTTAGCCGGCGATGGGTACCCTCTTCGTCATCGCCGGTCAGACGAGAATATCCTGCTACATCGGCGTAAAGAATCGCGGCCAGCTTTCGATCTAGTTTTTTATCCATATTTACTGGATGTTATTCCACTCCTGCGAGCAGCGTCCTCGCATCGTTCAAATCGGGCGTATCGAACCCTTCGGTGAACCAGCTGTAAATGGATTCGAGAAGTTCGCGCGCCTCTTTTGGTTTGCCTTTTTGCTGCCAATATCTGGCAAGGCCGAGGGCGGCGCGTAGTTCAAGCGATTTGGCGCCTAGTTCGCCCGCGATCCCAATCGCTTGGCGGAAACAAATATGGGCAGCGTCCTTTGCATCGGATCGCTGCAAAGAATATAGTTCGCCCGTCAGCCGATAGATCTCTGCTTCCCAAAAACGCTCCTCGCTGCGTGCTATATGTGCTTTGGCTTCGTCGAGTGTCTGGGCCGCTAGCTCAAACTCCTTGCCATCGATGTAGAGTTCTGCAAGCAATGCCAGGTGTAAGGATCTAAATACCTTTCCCTGTTCGGCGCCAAGATAGTCGAGGCCCTCACGCAACATAGAGATGCCGGCCTCTCTTTCTCCGCGTTTGCCCATAGCCCAGCCTGAACAAATACGTGCCCAGGCTATGTCCATGGGTGAGCATTGTTGTTCCATCAATTCATTGGCGAATGTTTCGGCCGCGCGCGCGTCGCGCCCCATCACCGCCGGTTGCGCCCCGGCCCAGGTCAACGCCCAGGTCAAACTGCTGGCATGATTCAATTCCCGCGCATAGGCGACAGCTTGCGCATTATCGCTCGATGCTTGTTCGGGGTACCCCGACAACCAGCGTGCGTACCCACGGATGGCCAAGGTCGCTGCTCGCAGATCGATTCCGTAGTGAAAGCGGTAGTCACTGTGTTGGTCTGGGTCGTACCGATCTAATATCTTATTGGCGACGGTCTGTACCGTTGCAATTTCGCCCATCGCTAACGTGGGCCATAAACGTAGAAAATGACCGATGCCGACATCACCGAAACGGTAGACCGCAGCGTCACGAGGGTCATCTTGTTGCTCGGCAAGGCTGATCATTTGGGTCGCGATGGCGAGGGCGCCGCGATAATCGGCTCTTATCCACCGAATGACCCGTTCCTGGCGTAGTACGTGGAGCAGTGCATCGGTCTTACCCAGTGACTCGCACAGTTCGCGCGCCCGCGCGGTGGCCTTCACCGTTTCTTCCGAACCCCAGCCGATCGCGGTGTTGAGTGAATTACAGAGCCCTATTTGAAACTGTACTTCTTGCTCATCTCTGTGCGTTGAAACCGGCAGGGATCCTAGCACGGCTAGCCCTCGGTTGAAGTGTCCAACTGCCTCGCGATGGGCAGACCGTTCCGCCGCGTGGGTTCCGGCCTGTAGCCAGTATTCGACCGCTTGCTCACCCATTCCCGCTTCGGTTGCATGTTGCGCCAGCAACTCGGGCGCGGCTGATTCCGTTGCTTCGAGTGCTTCTACCAGACGTGCGTGGATTTGTTGTCGTTTGCTCTTGAGCAAACTCTCGTAGGCTGCATCTCGCACTAACGCGTGTTTGAACTGGTATGTGGCATCCGCTACCAAACCTCGCCGATATACCAACTCCGCTTCAATGAGCTTTACCAGCGCCGCCTGCAGTTCGCTGTCCGACAATGGCGATACCGCACTCAGTATTGAGTGACCAAATTCACGGCCGATACAAGCAGCCATTTGCGCGACTTCTTTAACCGGCTGTAATCGGTCGAGCCGTGCCATCAGTGAATCGTGTAATGAGGTTGGAATCGACAAACTGCTCAACGGACCTTCAAGTTCAAATGTTGTGTCGGTTTCTTTTAGCAGCCCGGATTCGAGAATTGTCTTGGTCAGCTCCTCAACAAACAACGGCACACCATCGGTTTTAGCCACAATCTCATCGAGTAATTCATCCGGCAAGTTTTTGTTGTTGGTCAGCCGAGCGACAATACTGCTAATGTGTTCACGCCCCAAACGATTAAGCATCAACCGCGTCACGATAGGATGACCACCAAAACCATGCTCAAAGGTTGCTCTCGCCGTCACGAGTATCAGTACACGCGCGTCCGTTATCGCATCAAGAAACAGGTCAATCAACTCCTGGGTAGTTGGATCGATCCAGTGTGCGTCTTCCAGAATAAACAACACGGGGTTTTGTTCGGATAAACCTACTAACTGGTCGACAAGTGCTTGCAACGTGCACGCCCGTTTCTGTTGTGGCGTCAGATCTAGGGCGCCATAGCGCCCTTCACCGTCAAGTCCAATCAAGGTTGCCATCAATGCCGATTGTTCGGTGTCGATATCGCCGGCTTGGCGCAGCAAGGTGTCGAGTTTGTCGAAGCGTGTATCTAAATCATCCGTGGACGTGATATCAGAGGCCAAGATAAGTTGTCGAATAGCGGGGTAAAGCGCGCTGTCGCTGTGATACGGCGAGCATTGGTAATTGATTCGGAAATGACTGTCCTCCGCCACCGCATCAATCATCGCCCGCGTGATCCGCGACTTACCGATACCGGCTTCACCCGTCAGCAGCGCCAACTGCCCTTCGCCTGCTTTAGCGAGCCGCCAACGCTCGGCCAATAGCGCGATTTCTTGCTCGCGCCCAACGATCGGTAACAGGTGTTGGCCGCTGCGTGCGGCAAAGCGACTTTCCATAGATCGTTTGCCGACAACCGCATAGGCTGAGATCGAATCGTCAAATCCCTTCAGACGTTGTTCACCAAGGTCGTTATAGTCAAACACATCACCGCACAGCCGGCGGGTACTTTCAGCGATTACCAACTGATCGGGTTCGGCTAATCCCTGCAGGCGTGCGGCAAGATTGGGCGTCTCCCCCATTACGACTTGCTCGCGCGATGACGCTTCACCAATGGTTTCACCGACAACGACTAACCCGGTCGCGACACCGACTCGGGTTTGTAACGTGAGATTCTCCCTTGGCCTGAGTTGACCGACCCGCTCGATAATTTCGAGACCCGTGCGCAGCGCGCGTTCCGCATCATCTTCGTGGGCTTGTGGATAACCAAAGTACACCAGCATGCCGTCGCCCATGAAGCGGGCAATGTAGCCCTCGTATCGACTGATGATCCCAGCACAAGCATCTTGGTAAGTGCGAACGATGTCGCTTAGATCCTCCGGGTCGTACTGTGCCGACAACGCGGTTGAACCCACCAGATCGCAGAACATCACCGTTAGCTGACGCCGCTCGGCTTCAGTGGTTGCGGTCGGTTCAATGCGCTCAGCGGTATCGACCTTCTCATCTGTTCGGAATTCAGCGATCGCCTTGAGGAGCTGTTTTCGGTGACCTAAAGACGTGATCCCAAGTTCCTTAAGGTCGTCATTGGTCAGGTCCGGGAGCAGGGTTAGGTCAAGGTCGTTTTCGCGAAACAGCGTCGCGTACTCGGCGAGCCCGATACGATGCAACCACGTTTCGATATCGTTCGACCCTGAGGTGATCATTGTCGCCACATCCTGTCCCTGTTGTTGTTCAGGTCTGGCGCGCCCTAGAGGATTCGAACCTCTGACCTTTGGCTCCGGAGGCCAACGCTCTATCCAGCTGAGCTAAGGGCGCGACCACAAAAGGATACGCGGGAGCGCCAAACGCGTCTATCTGAAGTCCGTAGCAGCGGCTGCTAGATCCATTCGAGCCTGCCCCCATGGCGCAGCCAATGCTGTTGGCTGGTCTGCAATTTCATATATACTTGCAGTTCTTGATTTCAGATTCGCCCGACCGGGCGGTAATTTATTATTGTGACTGTGAAGGACTGATCAGCCATGACCATGACCCATGTGAGTATTAGTGACCGTGTTTTTGTAAAAAACTTCGCCATGCTGCTCGGCGTGTTGGTGGCGATGACCTTTGTTCTATTCGTCTTAGCGCAAATGGTGGCGGCGCAACTGCCGACCGAAGACACGGCCGAGCTGTTGGCAAAGAAAGATGCGCTGGTCGAACGAATCAGCCCGGTCGGTCAGCTGGTGGTTGCCGGTGGTTCAGGCAGCACCGGGGGCACGACCCAAGTAGCGAGTGCCGCTGTCGATGGCAAGGCGACCTACGATACGACTTGTGCCGTGTGTCATGTGGCGGGTGTTGCCGGTGCGCCTAAGTTTGGTGACAAGGCCGCGTGGGCACCTCGAATCGCCCAGGGGATTGACACGCTCTACCAACATGCGATCAACGGTTTTCAGGGTACCGTTGGTTTTATGCCCGCCAAGGGCGGTAATGCCAGTCTCGCCGATGACGCGGTCAAAGCGGCAGTCGATCATATGGTGAAAGAATCTCAATAGATTGATCTTTTGCGGGGATGAGAAAAGCGGCCGTTGGCCGCTTTTCTTTTTTGTCTCAAGCCAACAATACATCGTCGCTGAGATTCTCCAAGCGATCGATGCAATAATACCCACCACGATTCTGGTATGCGCAACTCGCCGTATCAGCACGGAGCTGACCGGAAGCACTATTGTGGCGCCCTGGCCAAGGCAGACTTACCGGAGTGACCTACCGGTCAAACAGCACTGGGTGTGACTAGCCGTTCCGATACAGGTAGCTGTAGGCGTTGATGGCGGGGACGCCGCCGAGATGGGCGTAGAGAACCTTAGAGCCTTTGGGAAAGAAACCCTTGCCCACGAGATCGATCATCCCTTGCATAGACTTACCTTCATAAACGGGGTCGGTCATCATGCCTTCCATGCGCGCGCACAGACGCATGGCGTCATTCGTCTCGTCTGACGGCACGCCGTAGGCCGGGTAGGCGTAGTCTTCATTTAAGATCACATCGTCGGCGGTGATTGCTTTGTCCAACCCGATCTTCTCGGCCGTGTTCTGGGCGATGCGCAAGATCTGGGCATGGGTCTGTTCGGGCGTGCCCGATGCATCAATGCCGATGACATTGCGCGCCCGACCATCCGCGGCAAAACCAACCACCATGCCGGCTTGAGTGGAACCGGTGACCGAACAGACGACGATGTAATCGAACTTAAGGCCGAGTTCTTGCTCTTGGGCACGTACTTCATCGGCGAAACCGGCGTAGCCAAGCCCACCCAGCGGATGGTCCGAGGCACCGGCCGGAATCGCATAAGGCTTGCCGCCTTTTGCCTTGACGTCCTCGAGCGCCCTTTCCCAGCTTTCTCGAATGCCGATGTCGAAACCCACATCTACCAACTCTACGTGGGCGCCCATGATGCGTGACAGCATGATATTGCCGACCCTATCGTAGACCGCGTCGTTAAACGGCACCCAGGCCTCCTGCACCAGCCGACATTTCATGCCGATCTTCGCCGCCACCGCCGCCACTTGACGAGTATGGTTGGACTGCACACCGCCGATGCTTACCAGCGTATCGCAGCCCTGGGCGATCGCATCGGGAACCAGGTATTCGAGCTTTCTGACCTTGTTGCCGCCAAAGGCGAGTCCGCTATTGCAATCGTCGCGTTTCGCATAGAGCTCAACCGCACCGCCGAGACGCTGTGAAAGCCGCTCTAGTTTCTCGATAGGGGTTGGACCAAACATCAGCGGGTAGCGTGGAAACTTCTGTTCGAGGTTGAGCATAAGACAGCCTTCGGTAACGATGAACTAAGAAGTGGTCTCAAGTGTGTTGCTATGTTTCTCCACAAATGTAACTGCCATCAAAGCATTCCTTATCATAGAGCGTGGGTTCCTCTAAGTAACTAATTACACGTGCGCGAAAGACCTTGGTAGGTCCATCGTCTGGCCAAAAAGGCGACTGAGCTGGATCCAAAACTTCCGAGTGCTCAGACCAGTCTCGGTTGGATTCACCTATGGCGCAAAGAGCATGATGTAGCAAGCTCGGCGATGCGGCGAGCGCTAGAGCTGGCCCGTATCTATTGGGGGAGCGTAAAATGACGCGCCTCGCTCAAACAAGCATATATCTCATCACGCCGGGAGGTATTATGTCAGCCCGTAGTCTCGTCTTTGTCGCAGTGCTCAGCGCCTTTTTCATGATGCATGCAGTCGTCTCTAATGCACAAGACTGTGTTGGAGAATGTCAATGGGACCCGTGCCATTGGCAGCAGCGTCTTAATGGGACTTGTGCCCACCCTCTATATGACGATCCCAATACCTATTTCGAGGAAGAAGCCAAAAGGCGTTTTGATGATATGCGCACGCGCGAGACGTCCTGCTCTGCTCGGCGTAATGGCATCCATGGGAAGCCTAGTAGCTATAAGATACTCTATGGTCAGCCAGGACTGCTGTGCGTAACGCCTACAAGTTATCCATTTTTTGGCCCCACTCCTGCCATTGAGTTTTATTATGCAGATGGTTCCCGGTGTCACCTCAGTTATATGAGCATAGATCCTGTCTGTGATCTCACACCGTTAAGTACGAAACTCCTGCTATCGCCGTTGGAGGGCGATCCAGAGAGCGACCCAATATTGACGTCTATTGAACCGAGCAAAACAACCAATACGCTTCTCGTCAAGGTCATCAATAAGAAGACCCGCGAGATCATTCCAAATGTAGATATCAAGCTCGAGCTAGATGTCACGAAAGATAGCGGCGGTCACATCCATGCCGTGCATAATCCTATCGTCACCACTAACACAAAGGGGAAACTACAATCTCCCAATAGCCAAACCACACCTGATGAAGCCATCTTCGGCACCCTCGAAGGCAATACTGGAGATCAAGGCTTGCAGTTCACATATGAAGCGCCGAAACCTGCCGGTGATATCGTGATTACCGGATCATGCACCAGTCAATATTGTAAACAAATAGGACCGAATACCCTGTGGGTTGGTATAAAGGGACTAAGGAAGGCTCAACCGTCAACCAGCCCACTGTATCCCTACGATGTGCTGCCGTGCGGATCGGCGAAACATACGGAATGCACCTATCTCACGGGTAAGGCAAATAGTTTGCTTGCAAGACTTGCCGGCAAGTTTCCTGGCGCTTCGCCCGGAATTAGATTGCGCATAGGAGACGCCAGTCTTGAGCGGGCTGGTCTGTTTGATATTGGTGGTGGCTGGACAATTCCTGCCAGCCATCACTACGCACAACACCATCAAGGTAAAGCTGTCGATATTTATGTAAGCCCAATACTGCACCTTGATCCTACTGATATTGACTACATGATGCCATTTCTTGCAATAGCGACAAACCTTGGCATGTCGGTTAGACCACTTAGATTAGCGCCCGCAGAGCTTGAAGATCAGAAGTTTCAACCCATATATTTCCATGTTTATATTTGGAGGGTCAGTTGATGAAAATAACTTACCTTCAGCTTGTCATCGCAATTTTATTCGCAACATTCTCTCACCCCACCACTTCAGCCGATCCAGACCCAGGGACCCTCATAGAGGGCACCATGCTCCAGCCTGGTGCGGCTGAAGAGGGCATTGTCTACGACCCCGCATCCGGTAATTACACGGTGACCTATAAAGTACCTGATGGCCTCTATCAGGTCGTCTATTACCCACGCACGAAGATCGCGCCAACGAGTCGAGACTACCTATGGGCCATGGGGTTATGGCAGGGATCATGTCTACTGATATCGGATCACCAACGGCAGTAACGCAAAGCAACCTCTAACTAATATAAGAATGCTAGTAAACAAGGTGTATGGTTCTGTCCACCCCGATGGGTGGGACGGAGATATAGCGCCAGGCTTTAAGAATCCCAACCCCACACAAAACTCCGACGTTTACATGGCAGGTTGGTATTCATTCAAAGGTATCGCGCCCGGTGACACGGTTGACGGATTCGGTTTTGAAAGCCGCGATCTGCCGGGGGTGGGCACAATCGAGACATTAGGTCTCGGCCCAATCACTGTGTACGCAGAAGGTGGGCCAGGAGGCGCGGTACGCAAAGAATTAAACAAGCTCTCACGTAACGACTTTGTACCCTATCTGGCCCCGGTGCCGCTCATCTATAACTTCATTGGCTCGTATTTCACCACAACCTTAGCTGCCGCTACCTTGACGAACCTTCGAGACCATTTCCAACAGCTCTTGAACATGGAATTGATTGAGCCTGTTTTCGCTGGGCAGCTCACTAAAACATTGAGCGCTGCGATTGATGCGCTGAAGTTGAGTGACCGCCAATCCGCACGGAGCCATCTCGAAGACTTCCGCGTAATGATCGATGAAGCACAACATGCGGAAAGCAAGGCAACCCTGGAGGCCCCAATTAACAAAGTCGCAGCGAGAGTGCTCCGTTACGATGGCAATTATGTCGAACGTAAGTTGTAATTCACAAAGATGTTATTTGCTCCTGTCTCCACTCGCAGGCTGACGGGCTGGCGATCAGCCGCCGCCTGACCGTAACGTAGACCATGCTTTGACCTACTGGTGGGCCTTGGGCGGCCCCAGCAAAAACGGGAGAGATTTATTTTTCAAGAAGTAACCCTATGCGCTGCAGGCCACTTTTTTTGTAGTTAACACACGCCGTCAGTGAAGTGACGTCGTCCTATCGAGGCAGCGATACTGCAACGCTTCACCCAGGTGGGCAGTTACCAGGTCTTGATCGCCGGCCAGGTCGGCAATCGTACGTGCGACTTTTATAACGCGATGATAAGCGCGCGCGCTCAAACCAAGGCGTGTCATGGCTTGATCCAAGAACTGGCGGCTGGCGTCATCGAGTACGCATATCTTTTCGATCTGCTTATTAGTGAGCGCGTGATTTGCGCAGCCACTTCGTGTGAGTTGGCGCCGGCGTGCTGCTTCGACGCGCTGTTGCACAATCGCCGACGTCTCTATGCGGGGAGCTTTTTTACGTAGTAGTTGGTCTCGCGGTACCGTGGGTACTTCGACGTGCATGTCGATGCGATCCAGCAGTGGCCCCGACACCCGCCAGCGATAGCTACGGATGCGATCGGGGGTGCAGTGACAACGACCGGAGGCGTCGCCTAAATACCCACAAGGACAAGGATTCATGGCCGCAACGAGTTGAAAGCGGGCCGGAAACTCGACCTGGCGCGCTGCCCGCGAAATATTGATAGAGCCCGACTCTAACGGTTCGCGTAGAACTTCAAGCACGCGGCGATCAAATTCTGGCAGTTCATCGAGAAACAAGACGCCGCCGTGCGCCAGCGATATTTCACCCGGGCGCGGATGGCTTCCGCCGCCAACTAAAGCGACGGCGGAAGCGGTGTGATGCGGTGATCGGAACGGGCGTTGTTTCCACATCGACAAGGAAAACCCTTTTCCGGCGATCGATTGAATGGCAGCGTTTTCTAGCGCTTCTTCATCGTCCATGGGTGGCAAGATGCCGGGCAGCCGGCTGGCGAGCATGGTCTTGCCGGTGCCGGGCGGTCCGATGAATAGCAAACTATGACCACCGGCGGCGGCGATTTCGAGTGCCCGTTTGGCATGGTGCTGGCCGACGACGTCACTGAGATCGGGCCCGTCGGACACGCTGTTATCAGGCAGTTTGATGCTATGGGGTTTTAGTGTATCGCCGTCTCGCAGGTGCGCCGTAACTTCGAGTAGATGCCCGCTACCCATAACCGTGACACCGGTCGCTAAGGCGGCCTCGTCGGCATTGCTGGTAGGCAGAATCAAGGTGCGCCCTTCGGTGCGTGTTTGCAGGGCTGCGGTAAGGGCGCCGCCTACAGGCCGCAACTTTCCGGTAAGTGCGAGCTCACCGATAAATTCGAACCTATCCAGGTTCTTGCTGCGAATTTGTTTGGACGCGGCCAGGATGCCGATAGCGATGGGCAGATCGAAGCGACCGCCCTCTTTCGGCAGGTCAGCCGGTGCGAGATTTATGGTGATGCGCCGAGCTGGAAATTCGAAGCGCGCAGTGAGTAGCGCGCTGCGGACGCGGTCCTTACTTTCTTTAACCGCAGCCTCCGGTAACCCGACGATCGAAAGGCTAGGAAGACCATTGGCGAGATGCACCTCGACGGTGACTGGTAGCGCCTCGATACCTACCTGCGCACGACTATGCACGACCGCGAGCGACATGCATTTCCCTCCGGTTGACGGGTGGGTCGGTTATTATTTCTTTAAGTGTTGTTCTTCGAGTGCGGCAACTTTCTTTTCTAGCTCCTGCAACTTCTCGCGCGTGCGTGCCAGCACCGCCTCTTGCACCTCAAGTTCCTCGCGGGTCACGAGATCAAGGCGCTCTAACGCCGATTGCAGTGCGGCGCGCATGTTCTTTTGCACGTCGCTTGACAGTTGTGACGGCAGCACGTTGCGCACGGCAGCGGAAACTCGATCGATAATTTTCACGCTAATCATTGCCTATCCCGAGCCCGGATTATATCAGAACAACCGCAGGCCCCGGCGCACATTCCTGGTGTACGGTCGGCGGATTTGCTGTCCAGCTTGGTGCAGCAACTGTGCCTCGGGCGCTGCACGGGGACATAAGTGATTGTTTTCCAGTCAGTGTTGTTGCTGGCACGGGAACTGCAGCGCTAGCCACATCTTGTTGTACCCGCGCAGAGCGTAACGCACAGGGCTGACAACGCTAAGGGGATATACACATGAAACTGGTTACAGCAATCATAAAACCTTTCAAGCTCGACGACGTGCGTGACGCGCTATCGAATGTCGGCGTGCGCGGCGTAACGGTGACCGAAGTAAAAGGTTTCGGGCGCCAAAAAGGTCACACGGAACTCTATCGCGGCGCGGAGTATGTCGTCGACTTTCTGCCCAAGGTCAAGCTCGAAGTCGCGATCAGCGCCAACCTGCTCGATCAGGCGATCGAGGCGATCACCGATGCCGCCAAGACCGACAAAATCGGTGACGGCAAGATCTTCGTATTTGACCTGGAGCAGGTAATCCGCATCCGCACCGGCGAAGATGCCCTTTGAGGAACTAGGGGGAAGTGAAATCATGAAGCGCGTAAACGCAAGTAGAGTATTTACAGCTCTGTCGCTATTGTTGATGCCCGGCGTTAGCTTTGCCAATGAACTCAGCGCCGGTGATACTGCCTGGATGCTGACCGCGACAGCACTGGTGCTGTTCATGACCATACCCGGCCTGTCGCTGTTCTATGCCGGCATGGTGCGGGCCAAGAATGTGCTGTCGGTGATGATGCAATGCTTTGCCATCACATCGCTGGTTACCATTCTGTGGGTGCTCTATGGCTACAGCATCGCGTTCGGTGGTGAGGGTGCCTACTGGGGCGGGTTAAGCAAGGTTTTTTTAAGGGGTGTCGGTGTCGACACGTTGAGCGGTACGATTCCCGAGTCGGTGTTCATGACCTTCCAGATGACGTTCGCAATTATTACTCCAGCCCTGATCGTCGGCGCTTTCGCCGAACGCATGAAATTTTCCGCCATGCTTTGGTTTATGGCGATCTGGCTAACGATCGTTTACGCGCCGATCGCCCACTGGGTGTGGGGTGACGGGGGTTGGCTGGGCAACAAAGGTATACTAGATTTTGCCGGTGGTACGGTCGTGCATATCAACGCCGGTATCGCAGGCCTTGTCGCTGCCTTGGTTCTCGGCAAGCGTAAAGGCTATCCGCGGACGGCGATGCCGCCACACAACCTAGCGCTTACAGTAGTGGGTGCCTCTATGTTGTGGGTCGGTTGGTTTGGCTTTAACGCCGGCAGTGAACTCGCGGCCGATGGCACCGCCGGTATGGCGATGGCGGTTACTCAAATCGCAACCGCAGCAGCAGCAGCGCTCACATGGATGTTTGCTGAGTGGATAGGCCACGGTAAACCAAGTGTACTCGGTATTGCCTCCGGTGCTGTGCTGGACTCATGGCCATCACGCCGGCCTCGGGTTCGGTCGGGCCCATGGGTGCGCTCGCCATCGGCGTCGCGGCCGGCGTCGGTGCCTTCATTGCCTCGACCAAGATCAAACGTGCATTCGGCTATGACGATTCGCTCGATGTGTTCGGTGTGCACGCCGTCGGTGGCATCATCGGCGCTTTGTTGACCGGTGTGTTCTGCGCGAAGGCGCTGGGCGGTGTTGGTTTTGGTGACGGTATCGACGGCATAGGCCAACAACTAGGGATCCAGTTCCTCGGTGTACTGCGTACCGTCATTTATACCGGTATCGTCAGTTTCATGATCCTAAAGATTTTGGATGTGACGATAGGACTGCGTGTCAGCGAAGAACTGGAGACCGAAGGTCTAGATCTCGCCCTGCACGACGAAAGGGGATACAACTGGTAGAAGAAGCGGAATACTAAAGGCGGGCGCTTATGCGCCCGCCTTTTTTATGTTCCACGACCGAAGCCCAACAGCGGTTGGCCAAACGGTCGATTATTGACCAAGAACTTGCCTTGCCGAAAGGATGCCGTGATCGTGTAGTACGCACCAGATGGAATAAGTAACTTGGTGAAACTATTCTTGTTCAAGTAAGACGGATATACTTCGTCGACAATCCGCGACATCACATTAGGTGTCAATTGGTTTGCCTCGCGTTGGCTCAAGATTCCGCGTTGTTTATAGTTTTCGATGTCGCTACGGATTCGCGGGGTAAGGATCGCTTTGACCATGCTTGGCGGAATGGAAAGCTCGGCGTCACCCTGCAGCGCCCTTAGCAGTAGCATCATGTTTTCAGCTACATTGAGTTTGCTTCCGTCCAACACCAACTTCGCTTTACCGGTAAGTTCACCTTCACGTGCCTTGAAGCTAAGCTTGGTGACCTCAAGTACCGGTGCGCTCTTAGATAGACTAGCGATAAGCTTCATCGTTTCCGCCGCGACCATCATCTGTCTTTGTTCTTCCGGTAGCCCACGCTTCGAAATACCATTTACCTTCTGTTCGAACTGGCGAAGAGCAGCGGTATTGAGTTTGCGCAACTGCACCGTTAGCTGACCAGGGCCGTAATGGTCGGTACCCACCGTAATGTCTTTGACTTGATAATTTATAGTGGAAGTAATATGTTTGCCGGCCGGTTTTGCCCTTGTGGTGAATCTTAAGCCCTTGACACTCACGTCGGGCCCGATATCCATCTTTGCCACATACAAGGAGCTGTTACCGAACATGATACCGCCATCTCCGCGTGCGTCAGACTGAAACGATATCTTGCCGACTGAGAATGGCCCATTCTTTGAGGACAGGGAAATGCCGGGGGTGCTGAGCTGCGTATTGATGTGTCCATCATCACCAAACACTAGTGTTCCCGTAAGACCACGCCAGTTGATCTCACCACCATCTTTGGTCTTGCGCTTCATTGGCGCCACCTTGATGTCGGTTTCGGCGCTACCACCGGTGAGACCAAATACGGTTTCTGCCGTTATCGGCGGTAAGTACTTGGCGAAATCCTTCACCATGCCTGCCGGTGTGCCTTTTCGTGGGGTCAAGGTTGCGCGACTACTGATAAGCGCGCCTGCCGGGGTAAAGTCGAGGTCGCCTCGCATAATCCTGTCTATCGCCAGGGGACCGTGTGAGATGTCGTGCTTTACCAGCATATCCAAAGGTAGTCCTGGTAGGGTCACCAAGGTCTCGGCGTTGGAACTCAGCCAGCCACGCTCATAGTTTCTCGTTGTGAACGTGCCACTACCGCCCTTAGACATCTGTTGGATCAAGTTGTGATACCTTTTCTCAGCCTGTATGCCGAACCAAAAGGGCGCGGCGGCGGCGACAACCACCACTAGGACCAGTAGCACGCCTACAATCCTTATAATTTTGCTCACATGATTCTCCTGGGGAATTGCCCTTCTAGTCGTAAGTATAGGAAATATAATCGAAGTTTCAGCCCAACGGTACTGCCTATCTAGCGCGGTCGCAATCCCGGTTGATTACGGCCGGCGCACGGCGGAAGTATCTATATATAAGCAGCCAGAACTGATCCCGAAGGCGCGATTGATGGCGGTCCACCCACCCGATCGGTCGTTACTGTGCGTAGAATGATTGTGCGTACGCTCGGCAGCGCCGAGGGCAACGAGGGGCGCTCACCTGACTGCTTCAACGGAAAAGAAAACGATCAACATGCTCACTAGGAGTTGGCGATGAAAACTGGATTCATTGGGCTCGGGGCCATGGGGGCCCCGATGGCACTCAACCTGCATAAGGCGGGAAGACTCAAATTGGCGTGGAACCGCACCTTCGAGCGGGTTTCGCAATTCGCAAAAGCTAACGGCATTGCGCTTGCCAAAGATCCGATCACGCTTGTCCGTGAATGTGAATTGATTTTTATTAGCGTGTCGCGTGACGAGGATCTACTCCAGGTTATCGAGAGGGTGCTGCCCGGGCTTGCCGAGGGAAAGGTGGTTGTCGATACGTCCACCGTGAGCATCGAAACAGCGCGACAGGTTGCCAAACGACTGGCCAAGGTTGGTGTGGCGTTTCTCGACGCTCCGCTGTCGGGCGGTGTGGAAGGCGCCCGCCAGGGTACGCTAACGATGATGGTGGGTGGCGACGAGGCGGTGCTGGCACGCGTGCGGCCAGTACTAGAAGTGGTTGCGGGACGAATTACGCATTTGGGCCAGGTCGGCAATGGCCAAGGCGCGAAGGCGGTAAATCAAGTTATGGCAGCCGGCATTCTACAGGGAGTGACTGAGTCGTTGGCGTTTGGTCAGGCTATGGGGCTGCCCATGGATAAAGTGATCGAAGCCTTAGCTTCGGGTGCGGCCGGGAACTGGTTCCTAAGCAATCGCGGGCCAAGCATGCTGAAACAGGAATTCACACCTGGATTCAAGATCGCGTTACACCATAAAGATCTCACCATTTGCAAACGCATGGCGGAGACGCTGGCTGCACAACTACCCATCGTCGAGATGACATTGATCCACTACAATCGTCTAATGGACGCGGGCTTTGGAGACGAAGACATCTCGGCATTGTTTCGTCAGAAGCAGTGGATGCTAGAGCAAGGTCAGCGGTGAGGGTTCGCTGGTGTTAGCCTCGTCCCTTAACCTTCAGACGTAGCGCCTGGATACCTAGTTTGCGCAGGCGTTGGTGAGCTGCATCGAGCTCGTCAAGGTTACTGAAAGGCCCCAAACGTACACGATGATACTCACCGCGACCCTCTATGGTGACTTTTTGGATATGGGTTGAGAGCCCATTTAATGTAAGTTCCGCCTTCAGGCGGTCAGCATCTTCGAACTTCACAAACGAGGCAGCTTGTAAAACATAACTGACGTTCCTTTCGGGAACGGTGGGCTTGGCGTCTTTCTTTTCTTTCGTCGATTGTGCTCGTGGAAGCACGGTTTCCACTGCCGGCAAGATTGTATAGAAGTCGAACTTTGGCTTAGAAGGCTCGTTTTTGGTTTGAGATGAAGATTTTTTCTGTGCAGATATTTGTTCGGGCTTGTCCATACGACTCACGAGAGTGCCAAGACCGCTACCGGGTGTTGCTACGCGATCAACAAAAATCTGGATCAGGATTGTAAATACGACGCCGATTGCTAAACCCAAAGCCAGCAAGCCCCAATTGGGGAGCTTCTTACCTTTGCCTCGTGGCCGCTTAGTGCGTTTCCGCCTTACTACCATATGTCCAACCTACATCTTTTCTGGTGCTGACACACCTATTAACATCAATCCATTACTGATCACCTGACGAGTGGCGGCGATGAGGTTCAAGCGCGCGTCGCGCAGGTGTGCTGAATCGACAAGAAAGGTATGAGCGTTGTAGTAAGTGTGAAACCCGTTAGCGAGTCTACGTAAGTAGTGTGCTATCTGGTGCGGTTCGAGTGCAGTGGCCGCCGATTCTACCGCCTCAGGGTAGCGTGAAAGCGCCACAAGCAGGTCCTGCTCGTGTGATTCGGTGAGCAGATTCAAGTGGGCGTTGCCGTTATCGCGGTTGTGTGTGAGTTTCTTCTCTTGCATCTGGCGGAATACGCTACAAATTCGGGCGTGCGCGTATTGTATGTAGTAGACGGGATTCTCAGCCGTTTGCGATTTTGCTAAATCCAGATCGAAATCCATATGCTGCTCGCATTTGCGCATGACATAAAAAAAGCGTGCTGCGTCTTTCCCTATTTCATTGCACAGTTCACGCAATGTCACAAATTCGCCACTGCGCGTAGACATTTGCAGCTTTTTGCCGCCGCGGTAAAGCACTGCGAACTGGACAAGCAGGACATCGAGTTTCGCTGGATCCTCACCGATGGCACTGAACGCTGCCTTCATGCGCGGCACGTGACCGTGGTGGTCCGCGCCCCAGATGTCGATTAGCCGGTCAAAGCCACGTCCTAGTTTGTTCAAGTGATACGCGAAGTCGGAAGCAAAATATGTGTGCTGGCCATCGTTCTTTATAAGTACACGATCCTTCTCATCTTGGTAATCTGTCGAGCGAAACCACAGTGCCGCGTCCTTGTCGTAGACATGTCCGGAAGCGCGCAAGCGCTCGATAGCGTCCTTCATCGCGTCACTTTGGGTTACTGAACGCTCAGAGAACCACGCGTCATGGTGTACGCCGAATTGCTCTAAATCCTTGCGAATGTTAGCGAGGATGGTTTCAAGACCATGGTTGTAAACTTGAAGGTATTGGGTTTCACCTAGCAACGTTTTGGCACGGCTAATAAGCGCGTCAATACGCGTCTCTGCGTCGCCATCCTCCGAAATATCCGGTGGGAGATCGCGAACGACCTCGCTTGCAGATCGCCGTAATTGCTTGCCATGTTGGTCATACAGTTGGCGTGCGATGTCGTAAATGTAATCGCCGCGGTAACCACTGGCAGGGAATGGCACCTCTTCACCAGACAACTCTAGGTAGCGTAGCCAGATGCTGGTGGCAAGTATGTTCATTTGTCGCCCGGCATCGTTAACATAGTATTCGCGCTGAACCTCAAAGCCGACTGCCTGGAGCAGTTCAGCCACCGCGGCACCATACGCTGCACCGCGGCCGTGTCCGACATGCAAAGGCCCAGTCGGATTGGCAGAAACGAATTCGACTTGCACTTTCTGCCCAGCCCCTAGATCGCTCCGACCAAACGCATCGGCGGCCTCGAGAATATCCGGCACCACCGTTTCAAATGCGGCGCGGCTCAAGAAAAAATTAATGAAACCCGGACCTGCGATCTCTACTTGATCGACGAAATCTGACGCAGGTAGTCGTTCAACGATTGCTTGTGCCAGCTTGCGTGGCGGTATGCTGGCTTTATCTGCAAGCGTAAGTGCAACATTGCTGGCAAAGTCCCCGTGGCCCTTGCGCCGCGCGCGTTCGATATGAATTGCCGCAGCATCGTGACCGATGGAAAGGGTGCCATGGTTTTCCAAGTCGGCCAGAGCCCGAGCAAGCAGTTCGCGAAGGCGGTGTTTCACGATGTGGTGAGTTTACGCCACCGATACGTGTCTGCCATATAGTCGATGGCCACCAGGTGCATCATCCAAGGGCGGCACGGCAGCTTTGCATGTAGTACTTACTAACAGGGTCGTTCACCGTCTCATCCAGGTACTGGAATATCAACAGGGCTTGGCTTTGCTCGTTTTTGCGTACCAGCTTGTAGGCTTCCTGATATTCCGCCACCCATTCCATAGATGAATATTCGGCTGCCCGCATGAGCTCATAGATTGTTACCGCTTCGGTTCTACCCCGAACGCGCGTGATATCGATCTCACGCACATGTGGGAACTCGCCGCGCACCTGTTCGTATGTAAACTCGCTTATGAGAATGCGTGTACCATAGGTTTTATTAAGGCCTTCTATTCTAGAACCCAGATTAACAGCGTCACCGATAACCGTATAGTCAAAACGATTCTCAGACCCCATGTTACCGACTACCATAGGTCCAGTGTTGATGCCGATGCCAATATCTAGAATTGGTAGTCCTTCTGCTTTCCACGTCGCCTGTAATCCATCCAATGCGTCGAGCATGTCCAGGGCAGTGCGGCATGCAAGCACGGCATGGTCCTCTCGGTGTATGGGTGCACCGTAGACAGCCATAATCGCATCGCCGATGTACTTGTCTAGCAGGCCATCATGATCGAACACCTTTTCTGTCATTTGGGTTAGGTAAATGTTCAAAAGGCGCACCAAGTCTTCGGGCGCGAGTGATTGCGACACAGAGGTAAAGCCGCGGATATCGGAAAACAGCACGGTGAGTTCGCGCTTATCGCCGCCTAACCGAAGTCGATCGATATTATCGGTGATCTCATTGACGACCGCGGTTGGCACATAATGTTGAAATGCTGTTTTGATTTGTCGTTTCCCGGTCTCTGCGCTTACGTACTTGGCAATCGTTGAGGAAACGAAAAGCAGGAGGATGAGTACCGAAGGATAGACAATATTGAGCCATAAACTGTTGAGCCACGGTGCGCGAAATAAGATAACTGCAGTCAATGTGTATATGGCTAAGAATGCCAGCACCAAGGCTGCACCCTGCCACATACCGATCTTTGGCAACAACCAAGACAGAAACAGCCCCACCACCAACATAACAAACGCGTCTATGAGAACCGCCCAACCCGGGCGGTTGATAAAATCGTTGTCGATCAGGTTTTGTATCGTATTGGCACGAATCTCCACCCCTGGAAAAACGGTCCCGTAAGGGGTAACTGCCACATCGCCGATACCCTTGGCGGTTGTGCCGACGATTACGATCTTGTCCTTGATTAAGGCGGGATCAACCGTGCCCGCATAGATGTCCGATACGGAAATGGTCGGGATGGTTTTTTCGGGACCATGGTAGTGAATCAAAGCGCGACCAAGTTCATCTGTCTTGATGATGCGACTACCGATCGCCAGACCGGTAATCCCGTAGTAGGTGGTGTGCAGTATGAGATCATCGACACCCAGGTACGCACGCACTGCCTGCACGTCGGCCGACGGGAAAAAATGGCCTTTGTGCCGCATCACGAGTGACATCCGACGCACGGTGCCATCGGAATCCGGATCGCTGTTTATGTGTCCGACGTATTTGGCGCCGGTCTGTATCTCGGGCAAGTTGGCGAGCACACCGAAGCTGCGGGGCATGTAAAACTTGAGGCTACCATCACCACTATCTAGGATTGCACGAATGGCCTGGTCTTTGACCTGATCTAGGGTGCGCGCGGCTTCGGCGGTGGGGCGCTCGCTAGCCTCCTCCTCGGACAGAAGCACCATGCTGAGTATCACTTTACCGCTGTTAGCGATGGCCCGGGCAAGCGTGGCATCGGTTGCCAACGCGCGCTTAATCGCCTCGTAAGGGCTGCTCTTGTCTGTGGCCCCCTGCTCAGCCTCCAGTCGGCCGATCTGCGCCAGCAGCTCGCTGTTTTCCGATTCGGGAAAGAAGATATCTAAGGCGATTACCTGCGCCCCGAGCGCGTCTAATTTGTCGATGAGTTCGGCCTGCGTGCGCCGGCTCCAGGGCCAACGGCCGATTGCGGCCAGGCTCTTTTCATCTATCGCGGCGATAGTTACATCACCGGCCGGTATACGGGTCCCCTGTGACCGCATCCGCATGTCATAGGTCCTGAATTCTAGGACATCCAGTAACTGGATACCGACTGGTAACCGGTCGCCGAGTAGGTACATAATGAGGACCACACCCGTGAGAAGAAAGCCGATTTTGCTAGCGCTCACCATGGAAGGGACGAAGCTGGCGGAGAGCCGGTGCGGCTCTCAAATTATTATAAGCATGGGGTGGAGGGTATTTTATGAACATATACTTCAGGCGCTCCAGTCGGAAGTATTATACGTTTTGTCGGGCGCAACCAGAATCATCCAATAAGCTAGCATTCTTTTGTTGTGTCGCGCTTCTTGCTGCCGGCGCGCTCGGCACAACAACCTCCCATGCCACTATCAAATTTTCCAGGGCGATCGCAGCTGATGCCAGCGATAAAGCCAAGTTCTCACGAATCGCTGGTATGTTCATGGATGCCGGCGGGACACTATATCTGACAGATAGCAAGGCTGGCCGGCTAATCAAGTTAGACGCTTCTTCGGATACGTCTATTGTGCTCGGCGGGAAAGACGCTATCTTCAAGTCTACTCGGCTGGGTGGAGTTACAGGCGTAGACAGTTCGCTCATTGCTGTGGTCAATACCGCAGATGGTACGGTTGCCGTGATCAATGCTAGCGGCAAGCTGCAATACTCATTCGCAGAGGCGGGGAGCACACCGGGTCGCCTCAGTACGCCTACCGGCATCGCTTATTCATCTAGGGGTCGTTTTTATGTTGCTGACGGTGGCAACAATAGGATCTCAGTGTATAGCCGGGAGGGTATCTTTCTATTCAGTTTCGGTAGCAATGATCCTGCCGGTAAACTCAGTCGCCCTTCCCATATAGCAGTAGACAGAGACGAAAACATTTACGTTTTGGATAGCGCGCCTAACGGTCGTATATCGGTCTATTCTCATTCGGGCAAGCTACTGAAGCGCATCGATTCCAAAGACCTCAAGCTCGATGTACGCAAACCACCACGCCTGGCCGCGATGGCGGTTAGTCGTGGTGGAGCAATTTTTGTTGCCGACGGGGAAAACGGCAAGGTCATGCAGATCGATCGTGACAGCGGCGAGATCCTTAATGCCTTCGGTAGCAAGGGTAAGGGCCGTGGGCAGTTTCGCAAGATCTCGGGTTTGGCGGTGACGCCTTCGAATCAGCTTGTAGTCAGCGATTCGCGCAACAATAAGATTGAAATCTACGACCTGCCGGCCGTGGCAGAGCAAGTTAGCAGCAAGGATTTGCGCCTACCGGCGATAAGGCTTAGCTATACCCTCAGCGCCGAATGTGGTGTTGCCTATTCAATGCCCAACGGCCAGCATCTTTGTTTGAATGTTGAGAAATCTAGCGTCACGCTTCTATCAGCGGATGGCAAGGTAGCGGGTACACTACCGGGCAAGTTCAAGAAGCCGACCCTAGCCGCGATAGACGACAACGACATCATTATTGTTGATGGCAGCGAACTGAAGGTTTTTTCGCATCAAGGCGAACCGCGCTTTACCTTTGGTCGCAGCGGATCTAAGGATGGCCGGTTCAAGAACATCACGGGTATTTATGTGCGCGACAGGATCTACGTTGCCGATAGCGGCAAGCGGGTACAGATGTTTTCGCGCGACGGCATTTTCGTGGACAAACTCGCCAATCGCAAGGGCGAGGCGGAGCGATTTCGTAGACCTGGCGCTGTCGTCGTCGATGCTAAGGGTAATATTTATGTTGCGGACAATGAATCGCCGCGAATACGCGTGTTTTCCCCTGAGAAAGAACTCATGTATGAGCTGGGTGGCGACGAAGGTTCGCCCAATCGTTATCGAAGTATCCGGGCGATGGCGCTTGATCAGGATGATAATCTGTACGTCCTAGCCTCAACCAGTAACCCGCAGACGGTGCACGTCTATCAGGGGAAAACTCTGGTTTTCACATTCGGATCAGCGATGCAACAAGCGGTCGGCCTGGGGGATGCAACGTCATTGACGGTGCCGGCTTCGAAAAAGACCAGGATCAACGTCTACGATAAAAAGCGCCAAGCATTGCAAGCGTTCGATTACTTACAAGTGCCGGAATTGGTCGAAGACGTGCTAGTTAGTGGTGCCTTGAGTGATACCAAGCTAAAGTGGAAACCGTCTGCCGCCAGCTTCGTTGATCACTACGTCATTTATGCGGCGACGACAAAGGACGGACCGTACCAGAAGATTGTTGAAACTGAAGACAGCTCGGCAACGGTAACCCACGGTGATGGCCCACGCTATGTTCACTATCGTGTAGCGGCGGTAAGCGGTTTCGCAGTCGAAGGTTCTGCGTCAGAGGTCGGAAGCGATCTGTTCCAGGCTGGCTATGGTTTGTATAGCAACGAGAAGTATGCTGAGGCGGCCGAAATATTTCTGTCTCTTTACAAGAACAATTCCGAACACGGTGAAGCGCTCGAGTATCTAGGGTTTAGCTTAGACCGACAAGGCAAGCATAAAGAGGCAATCGGTCGTTTCCAACAACTCGCAAAGATTCCTACTTTCGAGATTAAAGGCCTAAATCGTCAGGCCGAGTCATTTTTTGACGCGCAACAATTTATCGAGACGCGAGGTGTGACAGATAAGGCGATAGCGCGTGACCAAGCGGATGCCTCTACCTATCTATGGTGTGGTAAGGCCGGCTTGAAGCTCGGCGACGCGGCGGGTGCGATCAACTGTCTCGAGAAGTCGATAGAGCTTGATCCTAACCTTGAGTCCGCTCATTTTTTGTTGGGACATGCCTATCTTCAACTCGGTGCGGTGGATAAGGGGCTGGCGCAGTTCGACCAAGCGGTCACGGTAGCGCCTGACAACATCACGGCCTGGATCGAAAGCGGACGCGCCTACCAAACGCTCGCCAAGCATGTGCAAGCGTTAGAGCGTTTCAATAAAGCATTAGCTATCGACAAACTAAACGGTGACGCACGCCTAGGCGCGGCGCGAAGCTATGTTGAACTGAAAGAGTACAAGCGTGCACGCGCAATCGCCTTATCCATGTCAGGGGTGCGCGAGCAAGAGGCAGCCGGGCAATACCTCCTCGGCGTTATTGCGCTTGCGAATAATCGCCCGCAAGAAGCGGTGTTGTCTTTAACGAAGGCGGCTAACGAGGAGCCGAAAAACACCAACGCCTGGGTTGCCTTGGCCGACGCCTATCTAGTGTTGCAAGATCAAGTGAAAGCTCGTTCGGCACTGCGCCAGGCAATAAGCGCAGAACCTGCCTTCTTCGAGGCCCGGCTGCGTCTCGCCCTCCTTGAACAGCAAGGCGAGAATCATGTGGCAGCGGCGCGCGAGTTTGAAAAAGCAGTAGCTATGCAACCCAACCACTACGACTTACGTTATCGCTATGCGGTCTCACTATCAAAACTAGAGCTCTTAGAGGAAGCGGCCGAGCAGGCTGAGCGGGCGACTACATTGAAACCGGACAGCAGTGAACCACTGGTATTACTCGCGAGTATTTCCCATCAGCAGGGTAAGAATGGCGATGCAATTCGTTACCTCAAAAATGCGCTCAAACGAGACCCAACGTCGGCTGCTATTGAACTCGAGCTAGGCCTGTTATATCTAGAAAACAATGTGCTAGATATTTCTGAGCGACACTTACAAAAGGCTGCGTTGAAAGAGCCGACTAATGCAGTACCGCACAGCCTGCTTGGGCAGCTTTTCTTGAAGAAGCGTAACTACGATGAGGCGATCGCAGAATTCACAATGGCGGTTGAGCTTGATGACAACCAAGAAAACAGATTGCGGTTAAACACGACGTATGCTGAGAAAAAGAAATCACTGGAGTTCGATCAAAATGCGCCGCTTATCGTGTTGCGTAATCTGCAGTTGAGCCAGGTATTCTCTGCTGCTTACAAGCAATACGCGAATACACCCGTGGGCGGCATCAAGGTGGTGAACACGGGGGAAACTGAATACAAGAATCTGCGACTTACATTCCATATCAAGGGTTACATGGATTTTCCGACCAACCACAGCATCGATGTCTTGGGGCCGAATGAAACTAAAGAAATACCTCTATTGGCTTCTTTCAATAACAAGATCCTTGATATCGACGAGGACACAGGTGTCCAGGTTGAGGTCAAGCTCGACTTTTACCGTGAGGGCGTAAAAGACTTTATAAATATTACGCAGCCCATGACTATCTATGGCAAGAATGCGATCGTTTGGCGCGAAGCAGATATGGTTGGCTCGTTTGTTACACCCAGAGACGAGACGCTGAAGGACTATGTACGTCAGGCGATTAATAGCTATCGACCAGAAAAGGGCCCGTTAAACGAAAACATAGTGTCTGCCATGACTTGGTTTAACGTTTTATCGGCATACGGCATGAAGTACGTGGTCGATCCGAACAACCCATTTGTGGAACTGAGCAAAGACGAACTAGATTACGTACAGTTTCCGCGTGAGACGTTAAACGTGAAGAGTGGCGATTGTGATGATCTATCAGTCTTATTAAGTGCGGGGCTCGAGAATCTAGGCATAGAAACGGCGATGATTGATGTGCCCGGGCACTTGTTTCTCATGTTTAACACACGCCTACCGGAGAAAGAGAAGTATATTATAAGTCTTCAGGATGATCTTATGGTGGTCCGCGATGGTGAGGTCTGGATACCTTTAGAGGCGACCATGATATCAACAACGTTTTCAGAGGCGTGGGCAGAGGGTGCGCGTAAGTATCAAAAGTGGGCACAGCAAGAGAAGCTGCAAGTCATTCCGCTAAAGGCCGCATGGCGGAAGTATGTACCGGTGACGCTTGCGCCGGCGAAGTACTCGGTTACGCCGCCGGTTGGAAATGAAGTCAAAGTGCTAGTCGATCGCGAGCATACCGTGCTGGTCTCCAAGAATCTGGAGCGACTGTTGGTTCCCTACCGATCGCTGTTACGTAACAAGCCTGGTGATATCGACGCGCATATGCAGATCGGCATCATCTACGGTAGGAATGGTCTTCACGATTTAGCGTTGAGGGAATTCGATCAGGTGCTGCAAATCAGCCCGCAAAACAGCGCCGCCTACAACAATCGTGGCAGTCTATACTATATACAGGGCGATTATGATCGTGCCTTGGAGGCCTACCGTGAGGCAGAAGTGCTCGATCCGAAGGATGGCGGCATAAAGGTAAATCTCGCCCTCGTCTACTACAAGCTCGCGAGTTTGAAGGAGGCGGTCGCTAAACATGCCGAAGCGGTAGAGCTCGATGTGGGGATAGGAAAGAAATACCAGGCATTCGGGAAATTGCTTGCCAATTAGGTTAGTCGCTATGGGTAAAACGCTATTATTTTGCTGGTTGCTGGTTATGCCAATAACGCTGGTTCAAGCGCAGACCGACACGAGTGCATCTATTACCAACGTTGAGATCCGGGTGGTAGAGGAAGAGAGCGCAGTTAAACGCTTATTCGGTCGCATGTGGTCAAAACTGCGGGGTTACGTGGGCAGATCAGAGCAGGCTACGATGGCAGGTGGCCGTACCCTGATTGCCGGTGTGCGTGGCGCTGAAACCACGACGAGTGGATTGCAACCCTATTGGAAAGACGACCGAAGCGAAGACCCTGACTATATTAAGGAGGTTGATACCTTCCTCGATGCCATGGAGTTGGCGGACGCGGGCAAATTCGAACAAGCTACCGGAGCGTTAAACGCTTTTTCAGATTCCTATCCCGATAGTAGTTTAGATCCGAACGTACAGTTCGCTTTGGGTTTGGCATACGGCCAATTAGGAAAGAACGTCGAAGGTGTGGCGGCACTCGAATCATTTGCCAAGCGTTACCCTGAGCACCCGTTGATCAGCGATGTCGAAGAGTTGATACGGGTTTTGCAGCTGACCAATTGATGCCCGGTCCGCCGCCGAATACGCGGTTTCTTTGAAGCAATACTGTCATCTTCACGACCAGTTGTCGCCGAATCCTTGGATCGGCGTCAACAATCTGACACTTCTGCAATATCTCACACGCTCTACTGATTCCGGTATCCGCTGTCTGCGCGTTTGGGCCGTATATCTTTGAGTTATATTTAAGCGGCAAGCGCACCGTAGTTGGCACTAACGCGTGCGAACTCCTGTCACATGAGGACAACGCCCGTTATGGCATTGATGTTGCAAAGAATTACGCCGCAAGGACAGATTCATGGACCTGAAAAACACAGTTTCCATCGAAGGGGAGCTCGTACATTGGGCTGATTTCCTTAACGTGCGCATGTTCAAGGATGTGGACCTTGATGCCATCGAGAGTCTGTTACGCGCATGTCCGTTGGTAGACCTGAGTGCAGGTGAAACTCTAATATCCCCAGGCCAGACAAAGAATGCAATGTACTTATTATTGTCTGGGCGCCTGCGAATACACTTAGAATCTGTCGACGCAAAGCCCATCGCGGTGTTCAATCCAGGCGAGAGTGTTGGTGAGCTATCCGTTATCGATCAAAAACCTGCATCAACTTTCGTTATTGCCGATCAAGCATCGCGCTTGCTCGTCGTACCAGAGGAGATCTTTTGGGCCCTGATTGACGCGTCACCGCGCATCGCCCGTAATCTTCTGTTCACCCTTGCCGACCGGCTCAGAGGTAGCAATGCTCAGATGTCCGAGAGCAATCGCTTGCAGCAACAGTATTCGCGGCAAGCTACCCGTCGACGAGCTTACCGGATTGCACAATCGAAGATGGTTCGACGACATGCTTAAACGGCAAACGATGCGCAGCTCCATGGGTGGTGAAACGTTATCGTTATTGTTGATAAATGTCGATCATTTCTCTCAGGTTACAATGACGAGTTTGGGCGCGCTGCCGGTGAGCACGCGCTCTACGGCGTTGCCCAAACGATGATGAACAATTTACGTCCGACCGACTTACTCGCCCGCTATGGAGGGCAGGAGTTTATTGCGTTGCTAGCTGACACCAGCATTGCCGGCGCTAAGCTCGTGGCCGAGCGCTTGCGCGAGGCAATTGCCGAAGCGATGATCGTCATGTCTGACCAGAGTATTCTGCCGCCGGTAACAGTATCGATCGGGGTTACGGAGATGAAGCCTTTTGGGACAGGTGAAATGCTGATGACAGATGTGCGGGCCGCGCTCGACCGGGCCAAGGAAAACGGCTGCAATTGTCTTGCGGAGTAATCACTGTCGCTTCGAACCGGTGAGTAGTTCTTCAACGCCTTTGATTGCTGCTCGTTTCATGGGTCTTCCATCCACTGGGCTTAATGGCCTCTCACGCCCTTTCTTATGATCAAAGACGTATACCTCGATGGGGTTGCTATCGGCTGAGAAGCAGTAGACCGGACAGGTCTCGTAACGATCCCCGCCGTAACGCACGCGTTTATCATTTTCTTCAAATGGTATGTTGTGGTCATCTAGCAGCAGGCCGATGTCCTCTGGTGTGTCTGCTGAGACATGAATCTGAATCCTCGACTCGGCGGTAACAATGCCGCTCAGTACTGAACCGACAAGGTGGGGTTTGAACTCGGCTAAGAAGTGCATCGCGTCGATTGCACATCTACGCAGCGTTTCTAACGTTCCCAACAACTGTTTTTCGTGAAATAACTCTAAGTACTCCCGTAACGCTTCTTCCACTTCTTGGTTGGTCGGTACATGTTTGTTGTCGGGAATAATAAGTCGCTCAGCCGCCTTTCGTTTCGCGACTTGAAAGTCACGCACACCTTCGTCTGACATAATACGCGCGGCCTCAGCCCTAATCTGGTCACGCAATTGAGCTCCCAGCCGCGAAGGCCGTTTAGCCACGTCCCGCAACCTCCGTTTACCCACTAGAAAAGGTCCTTAGGGATCTCTGGTGGCGTCGGCGTTACCGTACCCGAGGTGGTGTCGTCGGCGATTTCTCCCGGCGCCGGATCATCCGCCAACACGGGCTCAGTCCCGGCGATGAAGAATTCCACTACCGCCCGGTTGTCGGCCGGATCGGTGGGTTCACCGGTATCTCGATCTACGCTGAAGGCGATCGCGTCTTTCGGTATCGGCAAAGGTTTTTCCGGCAGACCCTTCAAGGCGACTGCCATATAATCGATCCATATCGGCAGCGCTGTCTTGGCGCCGGCTTCACCGGGCCCCAGCGACCTCGGTTGATCAAACCCAACCCAAGTGGTGGTGACAATGTCTGGCGTAAAGCCCGAAAACCAGGCATCGCGAAATTCATTGGTGGTCCCAGTTTTGCCAGCAAGATCGGCGCGCCCCAGCGACAGTGCTCGCCGACCGGTCCCGCGCGTAATTACTTCTTTCATGATGGTTGTCATGATGAACGCGTTCTCCGCGCTGATAACGCGTGGTGCATAGCGTGGTAAGTATGCATCAAAGGCGGTTCCAGCTACCGAGTCATTGATTTGCACGACGGGTGGGTTCTTCGCTTCTTCGCAGTCAGCGCAGATTACGAGCGGGTTCGCTTGCTCCAGAATGTTGTGTTCGGCGTCCTCAATACGGGTGATGAAATAGGGTTCTATTTTGTAGCCACCATTGGCGAACACCGCGAACGCGGTCGCCATTTGCAACGGTGTAGCAGAGGCATTACCTAAGGCCAGCGACAAATTGTGCGGTAGCTCATTGCTGTCGAAACCAAAGCGCTCTAGATATTCAGCCGCATACGCCGGTCCAATGGCACGAAGCAGACGTACAGACACTAAATTAAGTGACAACGTCAGTGCTTTGCGTAAGGGCGTATCGCCAAAGAATTTTCCACTGTAGTTGTCCGGACGCCAGACCTCTTCCAGGCCGGCGTCTTCGATAACAATAGGTGCGCCACTAACGGTAGTGGCTGCGGTAAACCCTTTGTCCAAAGCCGCAGAATAGATAAACGGTTTTAGGTTAGACCCAGGCTGCCGTTTAGCCTGAACGGCGCGGTTGAATTTACTTTGTTGAAAATCGAATCCACCTGTCAGCGCTAGAATCGCACCGTCGCTCGGCCGTATCGAGACCGCCGCGCCCGCGACCTCAGGTACCTGCGCCAAAAACCACTGCCCCTGATCTTCTTGTTCCCCTTCTCCCGCCGCCGTCTGTTGTTTCCCTTGCTCTGCCTCGAGTTCAACGTATTCCAAATAGATAATGTCGCCCCGACTTAAGATATCCGTCACTCTCTTTGGTGGCGGACCCCGCGATGTCTCGTCTATATAACGGCGCGCCCAGGAAAGTCCGTCCCAACCGATCTCTACCATGTAGCCGTCCAGCGTATAGGTCCACGCCGACTGTTTTTCCACCGACACTACGATGCCTACCATCAAGTCGCCGACAATCCGGTAATCCTTAAGAACGTCGTCGAAATAAGCCTGATCGAATTCGGTGCCGTTGATCTCGACGTGCCCGACCGACCCACGATAGCCGTGGCGTCGCTCATACGCCCGCAATCCCTTACGTAATGCCCAATTCGCCGCTTCTTGGTGATCGGCGCGAATGGTCGTATAGATGTGTAGCCCGCCCACATAGGTGTTTTTGTCATAGGTTTGAACAACGTATTGTCGCACCATCTCTGCCACATACGGCGCTTCGACGTCATAACGGAGCGCATGTTTACTGGCGGTGAGCGGTGCCGACTTAGCTTCCTCGTAGGCCTCTTTGCCGATGAAATCGAGCGAACGCATACGCTGTAGGACGTAGTTCCGCCGTTCGATGGCGCTTTCAGGATTACTCACCGGGTTATTTCTCGATGGCGCTTTCGGCAACCCAGCGAGCATCGCGGTCTCAGGGAGTTTGAGGCCGTCTGGTCCCTTGCCATAATAGACTTGAGCGGCAGCGGCGAATCCGTACGCGCGCTGGCCTAAGAATATCTTATTAAGATAAAGCTCGAGTATTTGGTCCTTGCTGAGTTGCCGTTCGATTTTGAACGCCAACAGGATTTCTCTAAGCTTTCGGGTGTAGGTCTTTTCCGGGCTCAGGAAGAAATTCCTTGCTACCTGCATGGTGATAGTGCTTGCGCCCTGGCTATGCCTGCCGGTCCGCAGATTAGCCCATGTGGCGCGAACGAGCCCGAGGAAATCGACACCGTAATGGTCGTAGAACCCATCATCCTCCGCGGCCAGGATAGCCTTAACTAACAGGTCAGGGACTTCGCCCGCCTTAACGGGGATGCGTTTCTCCTCGCCGAACTCGGCCAGCAGCTGGCCCTCGGTTGAATAGACTCGCATAGGTACCTTGAGGGGTTCGTTGGAAAGCGATGAAATCGAGGGTAGGCCGGGCATGAGAATGGTCGCGGTGATCGCCATTACGAGTACGGCGCCCACGAACAAGGCGAACAGACCGATCAAAACGAGCTGCCAAAACTTGTTCGGAGAGCGTCCGAACAAGCCAGATTTCGCTAAAACACTACCACTGGAAGCCATGCAGCGCTGACGAGTCTTGAACCGGAGATTAGGCAGGATCTCGGGTCGCGGAGTATAAAGGTAAACCACCAACGACCAAAGGTAAATTTGTCATTTTCGATCGCCATAGACTATATTTGGAGGTAGTATTTAATCTGTAGTTGCATCTATCTTCGATAAATAATTGATTTAACAAGTAAATATCGTGCGCGGATTAGACAGACTTTTCGCTAAAAAAGCCCGAACTGTGCTTGGCATAGATGTCAGCTCGTCTGCGTGCAAGGTCCTTGAGCTTAGCCGAACTGACGACCACTGCCGTGTCGAGCGCTATGCGGTGGAGCCGCTGCCGCAAAACTCGGTGGTTGAGCATGCAATTACCGAGGTAGAGCAAGTGGCGCAAGCGGTAGAGCGCGCCGTAAAACGCTCCGGGTCACGCTGCAAACACGCCGCCGTCGCCGTAGCTGGTGCCCATGTAATCACCAAAACGATCAAGATGCCCGCCAGTCTGAGCGAGAATGACCTCCAGACACAGATCGAAATGGAGGCCGATCACTACATTCCCTATCCGCTCGACGAAGTCAATATGGACTATCAAGTTATCGGTGCAACGGAAGATAACCCAGACGAAGTGGAGATCCTGATGGCTGCGTGTCGAAAAGAAATAGTTGATGATTATGTAGCCGTTATCCAGGCTCATGGATTGACACCGGCTATTGTCGATATCGAGACGTACGCGATGGAGACTGCGTATTCGTTGATCGCGCAGCACATGCCAGGTGGCGGTATGGAAAAGACAGTGGCGATTTTGGATGTAGGTGCTACGACCACGAACATCAACGTGATACATAATAATCGTTCGGTTTACAGCCGCGACCATACTTTCGGTGGTCGGCAGCTGACTGAGGAGATTCAAAGGCGTTATGGCCTGTCTTACGAGGAGGCAGGGTTGGCCAAAAAGCAAGGTGGATTGCCGGACAACTATCAGGCAGACGTGTTGCGTCCTTTCATGGAAGCGATGTGCCAAGAAGCAATGCGAGCATTACAGTTCTTTTACTCTTCAAGTCCGTTCAACAACGTGGACCAGGTGCTGTTAGCGGGTGGTTGTGCCCAAATCCCCGGTATTGATGAAATGGTCGCGGCACGTATCGGTGTCCCCGCTATGGTCGCGAATCCGTTTGCGAGTATGTCGCTGGCTTCTCGAATAAAACCTGAGATGCTAGCTAATGACGCACCTTCGCTTATGATCAGTTGTGGGCTCGCATTGAGGAGCTTCGACGGATGATGACACGACTCAATCTCTTGCCTTGGCGCGAAATCCGCCGCAAAGATCAGGATCGACAACTCCTGAGCTTGGCCATAGGCGCCTGGATCCTCACGGGCCTGATCGTATTTTATGGCCATCTTCATGTAAGCGGTTTGATTAACGACCAAAACCAGCGCAACGACTTCCTTAACCAAGAGATTGCCAAGGTCGATAAGCAAATAAAGGAGATTAAGGAACTCAAGAAGCAGCGCCAGGCTTTGATAGCTCGTATGAATGTCATCTATGAATTACAGGGTGACCGTACTCAAGTTGTCCATGTGTTCGATGATCTTGTGCGCAAGCTGCCTGAGGGCATTTACTTCAACAAACTTCAGCAAAAGGGCAAGGCCTTTACCATAGAAGGCGTGGCGCAGTCCAACGCGCGCGTGTCGGCATTAATGCGTAATCTCGAAGCGTCAACTTGGTTTGCCGATCCCAACTTGAACGTTATCAAGGTTGTGGAATATGGGACAGATAGGGTTAGCGAATTTAAACTGACCGTAAAACAGGTGTCCAAGCCTACTGACTAACAGAAGGCGCTAGGCTCATGACCTTAGATGATCTAAAAAACATAGACTTCAACAATATCGCTTCTTGGCCGTTACCGATCAAGATCGGTGGTATTGCGATTGTTGGTACTCTTATTATTGCCGCGGGCTTTTGGTTCATCATCCGCGATGAACTCGACGACTTGGCCCAACGCCAAGATCAGGAAGTCAAACTAAAAGAGAGATACCGCAGCAAAGCGGCCTTGGCGGTCAATTTGGCCGCCTACAAGACACAGATGGAAGAAATGAGGCAGACGTTCGGTAGTCTGTTACGGCAGTTGCCGGATACAACGGAAGTACCCGATCTGCTTATCGACATAACCCAGGCCGGACTGGGACAAGGCTTAGAGTTCGTGCTGTTTAAACCCGAGAAGGAGAGGCCCAAAGAATTTTATGCGGAATTGCCGATCAGTATAAAAGTGACTGGCAGTTATCATGAGCTCGCTAATTTTGTGAGTGATGTGGCCGCCTTACCCCGTATCGTGACCTTTGGCGATATCACCATCGCCAGCGACAAGAAATCCGGCAAGTTGCTGATGTCGGCCAAGGCCAAGACCTATCGTTATCTCGACGAACTCGAGATAGCCGAACTGGCGAAGGCCGGCAAGAAGAAGAAAAAAAGTAGACGCAAGAAGAGGAAGAAGAAGTGAGATTAGGGGCGGTTGCTCTAGTTGCTCTTTTGTGTGTTGCGGTTAGCGGCTGCGGCAGCGATGGTATGGACGATCTACGTGATTGGGTGATCAAGGAACGCAAGGGCCGCAAACCTCGAGTTGAACCCCTACCCGAAATCAGGACACAGGAATCTTTTGTATATGAAGCCGATACTTTGGCTGACCCCTTCGCCCCGTTTAATCTAAAACCACAGGGGGGGGCCGCTGGCGGACCGAGCCCGGATATCAATCGACGTAAAGAGCCGTTGGAGGATTACCCGCTCGATGCCTTGAGGATGGTAGGGACCTTGAGCCGTGGTAATCAATCTTGGGCCATTATCCAGGCGCCGGATGGCATAGTGTACCGGGTCAAAAATGGAGATCACATGGGGCAAAACTTCGGTATGGTGACAGACATCACCGAGGAGAACGTAAAACTGGTCGAGCTTATTCAGAATCCGTTAAGTGACTGGATAGAGCGCGAGGCCAAACTGGCGATACTAGAATGAGAGAAGCACGTATGAAAAGGAACGCGACGGTGTCGCCGAGAGCATTATGTGCGGCGGCCTTAGGGTTGGTGTGGGGGACATTGATTTCTACCGCGGTGGTTGCGGGGGAGATCGAGTCGCTCGAGTGGGCAAACGAGCGAGGATCCGTTTTACAGATCCGTGTGAAAGGTGAGGCAACCTATAGTACGGCAAGCCTCGAGGGTGGGCAGAGACTGCGTGTGCGCTTTGCAGACAGCACGCTAGGGCCTGCGGCCAGCGAGCTGGAGCGGCGTAAGCAAGTAAAAGGGGTTTACCCTTATCTGGCCGATAACGGCACTGCCGTCAACGTGGATCTATTGCTCACCGAGCCTGGCGGGATAGATGTCGAAAAAACGGACTATGGCTACCGTGTGGTAGTCCTTACCGGTGCCGAATCGTCGGCCGTGGCAGTCACAGCAGTCGAGCCGGAGCCGGCGTCAACACCAGCGGTGCCTGACGCCGATACCGCCGGTAGCGGAACGGTTATCGAGGAGATTCGCTATGCGGTGCTGCCTGGGAGCCGCATCCAGATAACCCTGGAGATGTCAGGGCCGCCGCCCGAGCCGACTACGTTCAGCATTACAAACCCGGCGCGCATTGCGCTTGATTTCGCCAACACCCGCGTTGGGTTGGCAAGGAAAACTGTCCGTATCAAAGAGGGGGCAGTTCTTAGTGTCACTGCCATCGAGGCCGCCGACCGTACACGGGTAGTACTCAGCCTTGTAAGACTGGTGGCCTATACCATCGCCGTCGAGGGCAATACCCTAGCGATCATATTGGATACACCCGTCCAAGCAATTGCGCCGGCGGTGGCGCCAACAAAGAAACGGTTCTCTGCCGCCGCTAGGACCGGTAAGTTCAGCCTCAATCAGATCGAGTTCCACCGTGGCCCACAAGGTGAGGCACAAGTAACGGTGACCTTGTCCGATTCGTCTGTCGGTATCGACATCAATGAACGAGCCGGCCAAATCATTCTTGATTTCTTGGACACATCGATTCCGCTGCAGCTTCAACGACGACTCGATGTTATTGATTTCGCAACACCGGTGCAAACGATCGATGCGTTTCCGGTTGGTCAGAATGCACGTATGGTGATCACGCCAAAGGGCCGTTATGAATACGCCGCTTATCAGGCTGGCTACATTTTTAGAGTGAGCATAAAGCCGATCCTCGAGAAGGAAGAAGAAAGAGCAGTTGACGAGTTTGGTTATTCCGGAGAGAAACTTTCTCTGAACTTCCAAAGGATCGATGTACGTGCCGCCTTACAGGTGCTTGCTGATTTTACGGGCCTGAACTTTGTGGTCAGCGACAGCGTCACCGGCAATTTGACCCTACGACTTAAGGATGTGCCTTGGGATCAGGCGCTAGATCTCATCGTCGACAGTAAGAATCTCGCCCTGCGTCGCGCGGGTAATGTGATTACGGTTGCACCGGCGGATGAAGTCGCGGCCAAGGAGAAGGCAGCATTGGAGGCGACTAGAGTTGTCTTGGAGCTTGAACCTCTAGTATCTGAGTTGATTCAGATTAACTACGCCAAGGCTGAGGACATCGCGAACCTACTAAAATCTATCAAGGCGGTGCCGTCAGCGACTGCGCAGGTGTCAGAGCATCCGATCTTCGGTCCAGCCGCCACGGGTGAGATTTCGCAAGCCACTGACTCGAATACGCTACTGTCGCCACGGGGCCAGGTGACTGTCGACATACGTACTAATTCCATTCTTATCCAGGACACGCCGCAAAAGATTCGTGAGATTCGTAAGCTTATAGTTCAGCTTGATCAACCGGTACGGCAGGTCATGATCGAGACACGTTTGGTAGAAGCGACTGAGAGCTTCAGCCGAAACTTGGGTGCTAAATTTGGTGTGCGGACTACCAACACGTCTGGCAATTTTTTGACTAGCCAAGCCGCAACGCTGGACACGACCGGGTTGCTGACCGCCGATGGTCTAAACGTTAACTTGCCGGGACAAGCGATTGGCATCAACAATGCAGCGTCGATCGCGCTGACGATAGCTAAGCTCGGCACCGGTAGTCTGCTGAGCCTCGAACTTTCCGCTTTGGAGCAGGAGGGTTTGGGCAAGATCATATCGAGTCCGCGCTTGATCACGGCCAATCAGAAGAAGGCCTCGATAGAGCAAGGTGAGGAGCGTGTGTTTACAACCACTGTGCTTGGGGCCGGTTCGGTGGTCACTAAGCGCGCAACTCTAAAGCTGGAAGTGACTCCGCAGATCACACCGGATGATCGCATACTGTTAGACGTTGTCATTACTAAGGACAATTTCGCCGATGCCACGCTAGGCTTGCTCAACATTAAGCAAATTACCACCCAGGTGTTGCTAGATAACGGTGAGACCGTAGTTATCGGTGGTATTTACGAGCGTGATCAGAACGACACTATTAATAAGGTACCGTTCCTCGGCGATATCCCTTTGCTTGGCTGGTTGTTTAAGCAGAAATCAGTGAGAGATAATAAGACTGAACTGCTGATCTTCCTGACGCCGAAGATTCTCTCAGAAGAACTCACCTTGAGTTAACCGATTTTTTACCATAGCCCGCCGGTCGGATGACCGGCGGGCTATGGTGCGTCGGCAGTGCATGGGTGAAGCGGAACAAGGCCAAGGTCCAGTGGGTGAGACGGAGCATTGGCGGTGATCCAGTGAATCACCGCCCCGTCGAACGCCCAAGCCATGGGTAAACCAGAGCATTGCAAAGCGTCCAGTGGACCCTTTGCCCGGTGAGCGGGCGTGCCACGGACGGCACGCCCCGGTCTTTCGAGCGAAGCAGGACAGCGAGAGCGAAGTAAGGCTTGGACCGGTGCCACAGCGAAGCAGGAAAGCGCAGCGCATGGAGTTGCTCGGTGAACGCGCGTGCCACGGACGGTCTGCCCTGGACGTCTGAGTGGAGCAGGAAAGCGGAACGAAGGGTGAGCCGGAGATTGGCAAATGGTCCAGTGAACCATTTGTCCGGCGAACGGGCGGACCACGGACGGTCTGCCCTGGACTTCCGAGTGGAGCAGGAAAGCGGAACGAAGCAAGGCAAGCAGTGGACTTTCGAGCGTAACAGGAAAGTTAAGCAAAGAAAGGACCGCTCGAATTTACTTCGCGCAGGCGAGACTGAGAAATCCATGGATGGATTTTCAGTTCTTGCAGCTTCGCTTGATTTATTATCGCTATGCTGGCATATCTGCAGGGCGATGAAGGTTCCCGGTAATATATTCCTAATCGGCCCTATGGGAGCCGGAAAGTCGACGGTTGGGCGCCACCTTGCAGAGCTGCTGGACAAAGAGTTTCACGACGCCGATCAGGAAATAGAAAAACGCACTGGTGCGAGCGTCGCGCTCATTTTCGACATAGAGGGCGAGCATGGGTTCCGCAAACGCGAGACCGCCATTCTTGATGAGCTGACGCGTCGTGACAACATGGTGCTCGCGACTGGTGGCGGGGTCATTCTGTCTGAAGAAAACCGAGGTCTGTTACGCTCTCGCGGTACGGTGGTCTATCTCGACGCCGACGTCGATACATTGACGCGGCGTACTCATCGGGACCGCAAGCGCCCATTGCTGCAAAAAAGTGATCGGCGAGAAAAGCTTGCCGAAATAATGAAAGAGCGCGAGGCATTGTATCGAAGTGAAGCGGACGTAGTAGTGACTACTGATCGGCGCTCGCCGGTGGCCGTCGCGCGTAAAGTCGCAACCACACTGCAGTCATTGAATTTGGATGAAGACACTTAAGCTGGATCTAGGTTCTCGTAGCTATCCGATTCATATCGGTTCGGGGCTACTTGCAAAAACTGATCTGCTCGTCCCACATATTGTTGGCAACCGCATTGCGCTGGTCAGTAACGAAACGGTCGCTCCAATCTACATGGAGCAACTAGCAACGGCTCTTAGCGAGTACCAACCACTCCTCATCGTGCTTCCAGACGGTGAACAGCACAAAACGTTAGACGTTCTAGATCGTATTTTCACCGCCTTACTTAGTGAACGTTGTGGTCGTCAAACGACATTGATTGCACTCGGCGGTGGGATGGTGGGAGATATGACGGGTTTTGCCGCCGCTTGCTATCAGCGAGGCGTCCCTTTTATACAAGTCCCCACGACTTTGCTCGCTCAAGTTGATGCCTCGATAGGAGGCAAAACTGGTGTGAATCATCGTCTTGGAAAAAATATGGTAGGCGCATTTTACCAACCACAATGCGTCGTTATTGATACCGATACCCTGAATACCTTACCCGACAACGAGTTCTCGGCGGGTATCGCCGAAGTGGTCAAGTATGGACTTATCCGCGATCCTGAATTCTTCGGTTGGCTTGAAAATAATCTCGACAAATTACTCGATCGAGACGAACAGGCCCTTAGTTTTGCTATTTATCAGTCTTGCGAGAACAAAGCCGAAGTCGTCAGTGCGGATGAACGTGACGTTGGCGAACGCGCACTCCTGAATCTCGGGCATACCTTCGGGCACGCAATCGAAGTCGGCTTAGGTTACGGCACATGGCTGCACGGAGAAGCAGTGGCGGCCGGCATAGCTATGGCGGCGGACCTATCGCAACGCTTGGGATGGTTAGGCGGTCGCGATGTAGAACGTATTAAGAGCTTGCTCTCGCGGGCACAGCTGCCAATACGTGCACCAGCGAGCATTGAACCATCACAGTTCCTAGATCTCATGTCGGTCGACAAGAAAACCCAGGATGGGCGGCTAAGGTTGGTTTTGCTCGAAGCGATTGGTCGGGCGCTGGTGACTGATGACTTTGAGTCTGAGCACTTGATGCAGACCTTACGTGCCTGTCGCAGCGAGCAATGAACCTCGCACCTTATGCGGCGCACGATGCCACCTCCCGCGGCCGAGCCTATAAGGAACCAGCACCGCTTTATCGTGGTGAATTTCAGCGAGATCGTGATCGCATAATTCACTGCGCCGCTTTTCGGCGATTGGAGTATAAGACCCAAGTATTCGTCAATCATGAGGGTGATCTGTTTCGTACGCGCCTCACGCACTCGCTAGAAGTGGCGCAGATAGGGCGATCGGTGGCGCGCGCTCTCAAGCTTAACGAAGATCTAACGGAAGCAATCGCTTTGGCACATGATCTCGGACACACGCCGTTTGGTCATGCCGGTCAAGAGGTATTGAATGCTTGTATGCGTGAATACGGTGGTTTCGAGCATAACCTTCAGTCGTTGCGCGTCGTGGATGTGCTGGAAGAGCGCTACGCTGAGTTTCTCGGTTTAAATCTGACCTTCGAAACACGCGAGGGAATCTTGAAGCATTGTTCAGTCAAGAATGCTAAGCGGCTCGGTGAACTTGGAAAGCGATTTATAGATCAGAAACAACCTGGTCTCGAGGCACAATTAGCCAACCTTGCCGACGAAATAGCCTACAATAACCACGATATCGACGATGGATTGCGCTATGGATTGTTAGACATTGATCATCTTAATCAAATCGAATTATTTGCCGAACAATACATGGTGGTCCGAAGTACGTATCCAAAACTCGATGAGCGCCGCGTCGTGCACGAGACCATTCGCGGCATGATTAATCATGTTGTTGTTGATCTTATAGAAAATAGCAGCGCTTGCCTTAGGCGTTCAAAGGTCCAAAGCATTGACGATGTGCGCAACTTTGGCAGGCTGCTGATCAATTACAGTGAATCTGTCAGTCGGAAGATGTTGGAATTAAAACCTTTTTTTAGAAAAAATCTGTACAACCATACCCACGTACAAAAGATGACTCAGTCTGCGAAAAAGATTGTTGAGGAGCTGTTCATAAAGTTTATCGAGGAGCCAAACCTGTTACCAACCCAATATCAGGAGAGGCCCGGTTCCGACGGGGTAGCAAGTAGGGCACGCATTGTTGCTGATTATATGGCGGGTATGACCGATCGCTATGCGATCAATGAACACGCGCGGCTATTCGGCTCCCACGGATCCACCTAAGTTCTTAAGTCGGTGTGCAGTATCTTTCTAGTGCGGGCGAGCCGGCCCCGACCACAGCCAGACCTTTAATTGAACCGCTACAGCCCGATCTGTATACTTTTTCGGCTTTTGCCCTGTGTCGCGAATGCCAAGGAAGAAGGGGTTCGATTCCTGTGGAATCGTCAGCCGCTGGAAATCATAGGGAGCGATAAGATTGAGGGGGTCAAAATGGCCAGCACGAAACTGGGAGAGCCTGATGCGCAGGGGCGCCGGCAACCGGAATTGATACCTGGGAGTGAGGAAACTATATACGCCGACCATGTCATCATTGCGTTTGGATTTCAGCTGAGCCCGGCTCCTTGGTTTGCCGATTTCGGCATCGAGGTCGACGAAACAGGTCGCACCAAGGCAAGTGCGGACACCGAGTTCAAGTTCCAGACCAGTAATCCCAAGGTGTTTTCCGGTGGCGATATGGTGCGTGGGGGCGACTTAGTGGTCACAGCGGTTTTCGAGGGGCGCGAAGCGGTGGAAGGAATCTCGGATTATTTGGGCGTTTGATTCTCTATGGTAGTTGAACTTAAGAACGATCGCCTACTACACGCGCTCTTGCGTCAGCCGGTAGACGTGACACCGATTTGGATTATGCGTCAAGCCGGTCGTTACCTACCGGAGTATCGGGAAACGCGCAAGCAGGCCGGCGATTTCCTAACGCTTTGCACCACCCCCGAGCTCGCATGCAAAGTAACCCTGCAGCCCATCGATCGCTTCCCGCTTGATGCCGCCATCTTGTTTTCAGACATTTTGACTATCCCCAATGCCATGGGTCTCGGGCTTTACTTTGTCGAAGGTGAAGGCCCCCGCTTCGAGCGGCCGGTCCGCACGCAAAGTGATGTAGCGGCCTTAGGTGTGCCTGACCCTGAGACCGAGCTGCGCTACGTCATCGACACGGTTCGCTTGGTGAGGCAGGAATTGCAGGGTCGCGTACCTTTGATTGGTTTTGCCGGCAGTCCATGGACGCTGGCCACCTATATGGTAGAGGGCGGTTCTAGCAAGGATTTCGCCCGCACCAAGGCGTTGATGTTTGATCAACCGGCGCTGGCGCACCAATTGCTGGAGATCCTCGCCGATGCCGTGAGTGCCTATCTCAATGCCCAAGTCGACGCCGGCGCCCAGGCGTTAATGATCTTCGATACCTGGGGCGGGGTCTTGACCCCGCGCGACTATAAGGTGTTTTCGCTGCACTACATGCAGCGTATTGTTGCCTCCCTAAAGCGCGAGCATGATGGCCGACGAATACCGGTTATTCTGTTTACTCGCAATAGCGGCGCCTCACTCGAGGCAATCGCCGACAGTGGTTGTGATGCCATTGGCGTAGACTGGACGACCGATATCGGCGACGCACGCCGACGCGTCGGCCACGCCGTTGGCTTGCAGGGTAATATGGACCCCGCCATGTTGTACGCATCGCCGGACCGCATTCGTGACGAGGCGGCGGCGGTGTTGGCAAGCTACGGTGAGGGTAGCGGCCATGTATTTAATCTTGGTCACGGTATTACCCCTGGGGTTGATCCTGACCATCTCGCGGTATTGGTCGATGCGGTTCACGAGCTGAGTAAGCAATACCACTGAGATCGGGCTAAGCACGCATAGTTGCCTAGCAGGCTACTGTAAAGACTCGTTCTCAGTAGCCTGCTAGAGCGGTAGAAGGATCTACCGTACATTTCTCAA
>Ga0114948_10000012_pt1 | contig 45586 bp, 46 predicted proteins | sample CR04metaG_FD_83877 | JGI IMG/M metagenome (GOLD analysis project Ga0114948, IMG submission 83877) | Deep subsurface microbial communities from Mariana Trench to uncover new lineages of life (NeLLi) - CR04 metaG | ecosystem: Environmental > Aquatic > Marine > Ocean trench > Sediment | place...
GGACCGTTGGGACCGTTGGGACCGTCCACGACGATGCCGATCAGTGTGCGCGGCCCGAACGGAACGCGAACTCGCGCGCCGATCGCCGGCATCGCGATGCCGGTGGGCACGCTGTAGTCGAACGTGCGGCGCAGGGGCACGGGCACGGCGACGCACACCACGGCCTGGTCAGCAGTCGGAGATCGGGATTCGGATTGCATGCCGAGTCGGATGTTACACAGTTGAATGTCAATGCCCACACGCTAGCGTTCGGGCGCCACGGTGCGTGAGCTTGCTTGCCAATTGGTGGGCGTTTGATAAACTGCGCGCCCTCGAAATCGAGGCGCCGCGTCGGCGTCGGCAAGACCGGTAGACAGATGAAGCCAGAAATACATCCTGAGTACCACGTGATCAAGGCGACCTGCAGCTGCGGGAATGTCATCGAGACGCGCTCGACGCTGGCGGAAGACATCCACCTCGATGTGTGTTCCAACTGCCATCCCTTCTACACCGGCAAGCAGAAGACCCTCGATGCCGGTGGACGCGTCGAACGCTTCCGACGGCGTTTCGGCAACCGCTCCGCCGCCGAGAGTCGCTGAGCAAACCCCGTCGCGGGCCGTCCTCCGGCCCATTCATATTCTGTTAATCTCGCTTGCGGGAAACTGCTCGTCGGCGACCTGCATCTGCGTACGCAGTTGCGTACGCGGATAGTGCAGTAAGTCGGCCGATTTCGTGGTCAAACGTTGATCAACCGAAGAAAAACGGAGTTGGACGAAGGCATGGCCCTAGCCATGAGGCACATCAGAAAGGTAATCCTGGCGCTGTCGGTGACGCTCGCGCCGCCGCTCCATGCGGCGGGCCCGGGCGAGAAGATGTACCTCGAGTTTCAGGAACAGGAACACATCTACCAGGATGAAGCCTGGTCCACGTACGTACAGAAAATCGGCGACCGGTTGGTCAAACAGAGCCCGGAGCCGTCCCGCGAGTACTACTTCTACGTGGTTGATGAACCGTCGGTGAACGCATTCGCGCTGCCGGATGCATACATATTCGTGCATCGCGGCCTGATCGGGTACCTGGAGACTGAAGACCAGCTGGCGGCAGTGCTGGGCCACGAGATCGCTCATGTCACGCGGCGCCACAACCGGCGTCTCACCACCCGTGATTGGGCTGGTAAGGCTGCAGGCATCATCGGCGCACTGATGACCGGACGCGGAGAACTGATGGACGTGGCCAATACCGTGAACTCGCCCTTGGTGATGGGTTACAAACGTGATCTGGAGCTGGAGGCGGACGAGCACGGCAGCGCCTACCTTGCGAAGGCAGGCTACAACCCGTTCGCCATGATCGAAGTTATTCAGATCCTCAAGGATCAGGACTCATTCGCCAATCAGGTGACCGGCCAGTCGCAGGGATATCACGGCCTGTTCGCGTCGCACCCGAAGAACGACAAGCGCCTGCATGATGCCGTGCAGCGCTCCGCCTACGTATTGCCTGAGGAGTTGAGCGACTACGAAGGTGACTTCTGGGAGATGCTCGATGGGCTGGTGTACGGCAACCAGGCGGCTGCCGGGATTGTGAAGGGCCGCGCCTATTACCACGGCAACCTGAGATTCGTGGTCGAGTTTCCCGAGGGCTGGGACGTAGGTGCCACCTCTAACCGGGTCACCGGCAGACACCCCGACGGGTCCAGAGCGGGCATCATCACGCTGGAACGCCAGAACGCGCCCAAGGAAGAGCAGACGCCGGAGCAGTACGTGGCCGATACCTTGAAGCGTGCCGACGACGTGGTTTCAGGGGAATCCTTCACGATCGGCGGCTTCGATGCCTACCTGGGCAGCCTGAACGTTGACGACGGCAAGTACACGGCACGCCTGATTGGCATCATTTACAAAGACGGCGGGGTGTACCTGTTCAAGGGCGATTCCCGCGAGGGTGAGGACCCGGAGCAATTCGCGAAGGAGGTTCGCGCGGTGATGGAAACGTTCCGTGCCATGACCGCGGCGGACCTGCGCACGGCCAACGATCAGCGCATCCGGGTGATCGACGCCCGCCCCGGCGACACCTATGCGAGTCTCGCCAAGAAGACCTCGATTCGCAGGTTCCCGGAAGAAAACCTGCGCCTTCTCAACGGCGATCACCCGGTGGGTGAGCCGCGTCCCGGAGACCGCATCAAGATCGTTCAGTAAAGCGCGTTTCCCACGCGCTAGCGCGCGCTTTCCGGCAGGCCAAAGCGCGTTTCCCACGCGCTCATCCGAAGGCGCGTTTCCTACGCGCTCATGCGCATCGAGGTTCGCTCGCCTTAGAAAATATCGATCGCGCGGACGCTGTCGGTGTCCGTCACGCCTTCGAGCCTGGGTTGGATGATTTCTTCCGGCGGCGAATGCTCGGCGAAGAAGTACTCGAAGATCGCGTCGGCCTGATCCGGCGCGGCGCGGCGTCCGGTTTTCGGGTCGATTTTCAGGGTCAGGACGCCAGCAGGTTGCTCGCGATCCGGCGCGAATTGACTGGGTAGCGTGCGAGACATCAGTTCGATCCACACCGGCAGTGGCAAATTCGACCCGAACTCCGTGTCGCCCACCGGGCGATTGTCGCTGAAACCGATCCACACGGTGGCCACCAGGCTCTTGTGGTAGCCGTTGAACCACGTGTCTGCTTCGTTCGTGGTGCCGGTCTTACCCGCGATGTCGAGACGTCCCAGAGCGCGTGCCGCGCGCACGCCAGTGCCCCGGCGGATGACGTCCCGCAACATCGAATGAATGATGAAGGCATTGCGTTCGTCGAGCACGCGCTCGGCGATCAGGGGTGCTAGTTCTGCTGCTGGTTGTTCGGCGGTGGTTTCTGCGTCAACGCCCGGATCGTCCATCCCGTTTGTTTCGCCCATCGGGTCGGAGGAGTCGCCGAGTTCGGCAAACAGGTCCTCCATTCGTGCGGGCTCGTCGAGCAAAGGGTCCGGTGGCTGCGCGGGCGAACGCGAGGCCTGGATCGCCTCCAACTCGCAGGGTTTGCACACCTGTGGATGGCGCGCGCGCAGGATGACTTCACCCTCGAGAGAGCGTACCTGGGTGATGATGTTGGGCTCGACGCGGTAGCCGCCGTTGGCGAACACCGCATAGGCGGTTGCCATCTGCAGCGGCGTGATGCCGATGGTGCCGCCGCCGATGGCCAGCTGAGTGTTTCGTGGAAACCCATCGGTCGGGAACCCGAAGCGCCCGACGTAGTCGATCACGTTGCCAGCGCCAACCTCCAGCAGTACCCGCATCGAGACCAGGTTGATGGATCGATACAGGGCTTCACGGAGCCGTGTGGGACCGTTGTATTTGCCGCCAAAGTTCCTTGGCCGATAGGTGTCTTCCAGGGCCTCATCCTCGAACACCAGGGGTGCATCGAGAAAGATGCTGGCGGGGGTCACACCGTGCTGCAGCGCCGCCGAATAGACGAAGGGTTTGAAACCGGAGCCGGGTTGACGGCGTGCCTGGGTGGCATGGTCGTACTGGTTGGCCGCAAAGTCGAAGCCCCCGACCAGTGCCCTGACCGCGCCGTTCTGCGGATCGATTGCGACCAATGCGCCCTGGATCTCGGGCAACTGGGCAAGCGCCCAACCTTCACTGATGAGTCGCACATAGACCACGTTCCCGGGAGCGACGACGTCGGGCACCGACAGGACCGCGGGTCCGCGGGTGTTGACGTCGACGAACTGCCGGGCCCAGACCACGTGTTCGATCGGCACCTCGATTTCTTCGCCGGAGGCACGCAGCGCCGTGAAAGCGTCCGGTAAGACGTCCAGCACCAGAGCCGGTTCAAGGCCTCCACTTTCTGGAAACTGCGCCAAGAATTGGGTCATTGAGGCGATCGCGTCGTCCCGGGAAAGGGCTTGGGTGCCGTCGCTTGGAGTTGCATCGCCATCGATCGGTGGCCCGGTCGTGGGGGTCTGCAGTGCGCTGGGCAGTTCGATGTGGGTCTGCCTGCCACGATAGCCGTGGCGCCGGTCGTAACGCAGTAGACCCTCGCGAAGCGCATGGGTCGCGACGCGTTGCATCGGCGCATCGATGGTGGTGAATGCCTCGTAGCCCGCGCTGTACACGCTGCGTCCATAGCTCGCAAGCAACTCCCGGCGCACCCACTCGGCCGCGTAGGGCGCCGTCAGTTGTAATTCGCGTTGATGCACCCGCGCGGTAATCGGTGCATCGATGCCTGACTGATAACCGTCCTGGGTGATGGAACCCTCGTTCAGCATGCGACCCAGCACCAGGTTGCGGCGTTTCAGCGCGCGCTCGGGGCCGTTGACGGGATTGCCGGCGCTGGGCGCCTGGGGGATGCCGGCCAGCATCGCGAGCTGCTCCAGCCGGAGTTCCACAAGGGGCTTTCCATAGTAGGTAACGGCCGCTGCCTGGACGCCGTAGGCGCGTTTGCCGAACGGAATCACATTCAGGTACAGCTCCAGGATCTCGTCCTTGGACAGCTCCTGCTCGATTTTCAGGGCCAGGAGCATCTCCTTGAACTTACGGATGAATGTCTGTTCGAGACTGAAGGAGATGTTGCGGGCCAGTTGCATGGTAATGGTGCTTGCGCCGGAGGTTATTTCCCGTTTCCAGAGCAATGCGAGGGTGTCGTTCAGTAGTGAGATGAAGTCGATACCCCGGTGGGAGTAGAAACGCTTATCTTCCGTGTCCAGGACGGCGCTGATGAACAGCGGAGGCACTTCGGCGAGTGTGATGGGAATCACCCGGCGTTCGCCGAATTCCGCCATCAGCGAACCGTCGGCCGTAAAGATGCGTAGCGGGGTCTCCAGATGGACGTGGCGATAGGTCTCAGCAGAGGGAATCTGGGGGTTCAAATAGAGATAGACGCCGGCAAGACTGAGCACTGCACCACATACAGCCGTCCAGACCAGCGCCATAATGATCGTGATTCTGCGACGAAAACGCAACGTCATGATTTCTAGCAGTTTGTTGTCGGGTCGCGTGATTGACGCGGAATTGAGGACTTTACAACGTTACGGACTTCGGGTCCTGGGAACAGTTTGCTCTTGCGTTCAGACTGTTATTTAATGCGAAATCGAAGAAACAGGACGTAAGTGCCCGCGTCTGATAGGAAATTTGATCGTGCTAGGCCTGTTTAAAGACAAATCCAACGTCCTTCTTGGGCTCGATATCAGCTCAACTTCAGTCAAGCTTCTCGAGCTGTCCAGATCGGGCGATCGATACCGCGTGGAATCATATGGTGTCGAACCACTGCCGCCCAATGCGGTGGTGGAAAAGAACATCAGTGACGTCGAAGGCGTGGGAGAGGCGATAAAGCGCCTGATTTCACGTTCCAAGGCAGGTTCCAATCAGGTCGCGGTGGCGGTAGCCGGATCCGCGGTGATCACTAAGACCATCGAGATGGATGCGTCCTTGACTGACGCGGAGATGGAAAATCAGATCATCGTCGAGGCGGATCAATACATTCCGTACCCGCTCGATGAAGTTGCGATCGACTTCGAGGTGCAAGGGGTCACCGAGCGCAACTCCGAGCAGGTCGAGGTCCTGTTGGCCGCCTGCCGGCGCGAGAACGTCGAATTGCGCGAAGCGGCACTCGACCTCAGCGGGGCCAAGGCTCGGATCGTGGATATCGAGGCGCACGCCATGAAACGCGCTTTCGAGCTGATCAAGCCGCAGCTCGGCAGCAACGCGGACGACCTGGTGGTTGCGATTCTCGATATCGGTGCCACCATGACTACGTTGTCGGTACTCGCCGACGATCGCTCGATTTACACACGCGAGCAGTTGTTTGGCGGCAAGCAACTGACCGAAGAAATCCAGCGTCGCTACAGCCTGTCCTTCGAAGAAGCAGGCCTTGCCAAGAAACAGGGCGGATTGCCGGACGACTACGAACAGGAATGCCTGCCGACGTTCAAGGAGGCGGTCCTCCAGCAGGTCACCCGATCGCTGCAGTTCTTCTTTTCGTCCAGTCAGTACGACGACGTCGACTACATCGTCCTTGCCGGCGGTACGGCGTCGATCGACGGCCTCTCGGAGATCATCGAGAACAAGCTGGGAACACCGACAATCATTGCCAATCCGTTCATCGACATGTCGCTCGCATCGAAGGTTGATGCCGATGCGCTGGCAAACGATGCGCCCGCGATGATGATTTCGTGCGGTCTGGCCATGAGGAGCTTCGACTGATGGCGAATATCAACCTACTACCGTGGCGCGAGTGGGAACGTGAGCGTAAGAAGAACGAATTTTTTGCGCGCCTCGGACTGGTGTTCGTGTTGGGCGCGGTCATGATCTTTGCCGGAGGCTGGTTCCTGGATGGTGCCACTGACGACCAACATACCCGCAACGGGTTCATGCGCGACAAGATCGCGGTGCTCGATGGACAGATCGCCGAGATTAGTGAGCTGTCCGAGAAGCGTGAGCAGCTGCTAGCGCGGATGCGCGTGATTCAGGAGCTGCAGGGCAACCGGCCGGTCATCGTGCGCGTGTTCGACGAACTCGTACGCACGCTGGCCAAGGGTGTCTTTTACAACTCGGTGGTCATGAGCAGCAAAACTCTGACCCTGTCCGGCACGTCCGAGTCGAACAACCGGATATCGACGTTGATGCGCGGCCTCGACGAGTCGGGTTGGTTTTCCGGACCGAACCTCAAGGGCCTGAGAGAGAACCCGCAGGCCGGCGCCCAGGCGAGTGATTTTCAGTTGACGGTCCGCCAGACCAACCCGCAGACGGCGCAGACCGAGGAGGGTTGAGCATGGCGTTGCAAGACACACTCGACCAACTGAAGAATTTCAATGTCAGCGAGCTCGATGTCAACGACATCGGGATCTGGCCTGGGGCTGTCAAGGCCATCATTCTGGCGATTCTGTTCATTATCGTGTTGACCGGGGGTTACTTCTTCTACCTCACGGAGAAACAGGATCTGCTGAGCGGGATCCAGGCTGAGGAAACGACCCTCAAAAGCGAATACGAAAGCAAAGCCTTTAAGGCTGCGAATCTGCAGCAGTACCGAGATCAACAGAAAGAAATGGAGGCGCGCTTCGGTACGTTGCTGCGCCAGTTGCCGAGCGATACGGAGGTGCCCGGATTGCTCGAAGACATCACTCTGGCCGCGTTGAACAATGGCCTGAAGATCGAGAGCATCGATCTGCAGCCGGAGCGACGCGCCGAGTTTTACGTCGAGTTGCCCATCACCGTCACGGTGAACGGCGACTTCCACGATCTCGGTTCTTTCGTCAGTGGCGTGGCTAACCTGTCGCGAATTGTGACGCTGCACGACTTCTCGATCGTTCCCGAGACGTCGCCTGGCGACTTGAAGATGTCGATTCTGGCGAAGACCTACCGCTACCTCGACGAGGGAGAGGAATGATGCGTCGTATCAGCGAAATCGTCGCCTGTGCGCTGCTTGCCCTGAGTGTTGCCGGGTGCGGATCCTCGAACAATTTCGGCGACCTCCAGGCATTCATGGACGAGGTCGAGTCACGGCCCAAGGGACGGATCGCGCCACTGCCTGAGTTTCGGTCCTACGAAGCGTTCGCCTACAGCGCTGCGAATCTACGCAGCCCTTTTGAGCCCCCGCAGGTGATCAAACCTGTGGCCCCGGAACTGGCTCGCTCGAACGTCAAACCAGACCCGAATCGCGTCAAACAGTTTCTCGAGCAGTTCAACATCGCGCAACTGCAGATGGTCGGAACGCTCTCGCAACGCGCGAACGTCTACGGCCTGATTCAGGATGCCGACGGTGGGGTGCATCGGGTACATGCGGGCGACTACATGGGAACGGACCATGGCCGCATTCTGGGAATCAGCGAAAACCAGATCGAAATGATTGAGATTGTCGCCGACGGTGCCGGCGGTTGGATTGAGCGCACCCGCACGGTGAGCATTGGAGGCGGTGAGTCATGAAGGTGAGCAGAATGGATAGTCAGCGCGCACGACCGGTTGCGACCACCGGCGGGAGGACCAGCGGGAGGAGTCGGTACCGATGCCTCGGTACCCTCGTGATGGCACTCGCAGGCTGGTTGGTCTCCACATCCGCTGCGGCGATCACGATGGAGACGATCGAGTTCGCCTCGTTGCCAGGCGACAAGACTGAAATTCGCATGACGTTCGACGGAACGCCGCCGACGCCCAAGGGCTACACCATCGAATCACCGGCGAGAATTGCGCTGGATCTCGAGGGCGTGACGAGTGGTCTGGATTCGAAATATCACAGTCTCGGTGCTGGCAATGCCCGCGAGGTGACGGTGATCGAAGCGAAGGACCGGACGCGCGTAATCATCAACCTCACGGAACTGGTTGCCTATGAAACCTACGCTCGCGGCAACACCCTGTATGTGATCATTGGTGCCGACGGTAGCGAAGCCGGGATGCAGGAGTACGCGGGCGCACAGGTAAGCCAGGCAATCACGGGTCGTATCGACGGTTCGTCCGAGATCATCGACATCGACTTCCGGCGCGGAGAGTCGGGTGACGGTCGGGTAATCATCACACTGTCCGATCCGAAGGCGGCGGTAGACGTCAGCGGCGAATCCGGCCGGATCAAGGTCCGGATCAAGAATACTCAATTGCCTGCCAACTTGCGGCGGCGCCTGGATGTCACCGATTTCGCGACCCCGGTACAGATTGTCGATGCACTGCAGGAAGGTCCGGATGTGACCATCACCGTGACGGCCACAGGTAACTGGGATTATCTGTCCTATCAGGCTGACGAAACGCTCACCATCAACGTCAATCCGGTCAGTGAGGTGGAGCTGGAGCGTCGCGAGGACATATTCAAGTACACGGGTGAGAAGCTGTCGCTCAACTTCCAGGACATCGAGGTTCGCTCGGTGTTGCAGCTGATTGCGGACTTCACCGATCTCAACCTGGTGGCCAGCGACACCGTCGCCGGGCGGATCACGCTGCGCCTGAAGAACGTACCCTGGGACCAGGCGTTGGAATTGATCCTGCGCACCAAGGGGCTCGACCAGCGTCAGATCGGAAACGTGCTGCTGGTCGCACCAGCGGCAGAGATTGCGGCACGAGAGAAGCTGGAGCTCGAGAATCAGCGCCAGATCGCCGAACTCGCGCCCTTGCGTACCGAATTCATTCAGGTCCGCTACGCGAACGCAGCCGATCTGTTCAATCTGTTTGACAGCTCAGGCGAGAGTGGCAACTCGGTACTTTCCGATCGAGGCAGCGTGATCGTCGATGAGCGAACGAATGCCATTATCCTGACCGATACGGCCGCCAAACTGGAAGAGTTCCGCCGGGTCATCGCGCAGCTCGACATCCCGGTGCGCCAGGTGCTGATCGAAGCACGTATCGTCAAGGCGAATGCCAACTATACGCGAGAGCTCGGTATCCGCTGGGGCGGCGGTGCGATTTACGATGCCGCCCCGGTTGCCTCGAGGGGCAAGGTGGGCGGCAGTCTGGATACCCTTGGTGAACTTCAGAACATCATCGTCGATGGGGCCGGAGCCATCACCAGCCCGGGCGACCTCGTCGTTGACCTTGGGGTGACCGGCCCGGGTGCGACCAGCTTTGGTATCGGATTCACCGGCCAGGACTATCTGCTCGACCTCGAATTGACCGCGCTGGAGACCGACGGCCATGCGGAAGTGGTCGCCCGACCCAAGGTGATCACCTCGGACAAGCAGACCGCCAAGATCGAGTCGGGGACCGAGATTCCCTATCAGGAAGCCTCCAGCAGTGGTGCTACCTCGACCTCGTTCAAGGAAGCCGTGCTGTCACTCGAAGTGACTCCGCAGATCACGCCGGACGATCGCATTATCATGGACCTGCAGGTGAATCAGGATACCGTCGGCCAGATATTCAACGGCGTGCCCAGCATCGACACCAACTCGATCAAGACTCGCGTCCTGGTGGATAATGGTCAGACGATTGTATTGGGCGGAATCTTCGCGACCGATCGCGCGGTCTCGACGACCAAGACGCCATTTCTGGGTGACCTACCCTTCATAGGGGTGCTGTTCCGCCGCACGTTCGAGCAGGACAACAAGCAGGAACTGCTGATCTTCATCACGCCCCGCATCATCAAGGACGCCCTGACCACCCGGTGATCTGTGCCCCGTAGTCGGAGATCTTGGTAGACGCGCGCGGCGGCTTTGATTAGGCCAATCGAGTGCGAGCGATTAGACTGAACGGCGCCCGAATTGGCGCCGTTTTTTATGCTCGGTTCGCGACGTAACATCTTTCTCGTTGGGCTCATGGCGGTGGGCAAAACTACGGTCGGGCGTTGTCTCGCGGCCGAACTTGGTATGCGGTTTCTGGATACGGATCAGGTGATCGAGGAGCGCGCGGGTGCCGACATTTCCTGGATTTTCGATGTCGAGGGTGAACTGGGGTTCCGGGATCGCGAGGAACATGTCGTCGAAGATCTGACGCAGCTTAGCGGCATCGTGCTCGCCACCGGCGGGGGCGTGGTGTTGCGGCCCGAAAACCGCCGCAACCTTGCATCCAGAGGCATTGTGATCTATCTCGACACCTCGATCGACCGGCTGGTTCAGCGCACTCGACATGACAAGCGACGTCCGCTGCTGCGCGGTGGCAATCGTGAGGCGTTGGAGCGGCTGGCGCGGGAACGGGCGCCGCTGTACGAGGACGTCGCCGACTACCGTTTCAACGCGGATCGACGTAGCGCGAAGGCGCTGGCGCGCGAGATATCGGCGGTGTTGCAGAAGGATGAAATCGTTAATGGCTGAGCGGTTGGACGTGGATCTCGGGGATCGGGCCTACCCGATCTTCGTGGGCGAGGATCTGCTAACCGATACCACACGGTTTGCGCCGTACATCGATGGTCAACAGGTCTTTGTCGTGACCAGCGAGATCGTTGCGCCACTGTATCTCGACGCGCTACGCGACACGCTCAGCGGATTCGACCTGGACGTTTGCATCATCTCCGATGGTGAGCGCAATAAGACGTTGGCCACGTACCTGAAGGTGATCGACGAACTGATGACCCGCCGCCACAACCGCACCACCACTCTGGTCGCGCTGGGTGGCGGTGTGGTGGGCGACATTACCGGATTCGTGGCGGCGACATACCAGCGCGGAGTAGCGTTCCTGCAGGTTCCCACCACACTGCTCGCCCAGGTCGATTCCTCCGTCGGCGGCAAGACCGGGGTCAACCATCCCGGTGGTAAGAACATGATCGGCGCGTTCCATCAACCGCGATGTGTGGTTGCGGACACCTCGGTGCTGGGGTCCCTGCCGCGACGCGAATACCTGGCAGGGATTGCAGAGATCATCAAGTATGGCGTGATTCGCGATGCGGAATTCTTCGCCTGGCTAGAGGCCAACCTCGCGGTGCTGCTGGATCAGCAACCGGCCGCGTTGGTGTACGCCATCGGCAGATCCTGTGCGATCAAAGCGGAGATCGTGCAGGCCGACGAACGTGAAGCGGGCGAGCGCGCGGTGTTGAATTTCGGCCATTCCTTCGGCCACGCGTTAGAGGCGTTGACCCGATACGAGACGTACCTGCACGGCGAGGCGGTAGCGATCGGGATGGTGATGGCCGCCGACCTGTCGGTGCGCGCCGGTTGGATGAGCCGCGTCGACGCGCGTCGGATTCGTGATCTCATCGAGGCTGCCGGCCTGCCGGTTCGAGTGGCGGGCGACATCGCCACCGAGCAGATGCTCCAGACGATGGGCATGGATAAGAAGGTTGTCGATGGCAAGCTGCGTCTCGTCTTGAGTCGCGCGATCGGCTGCGCGGAAGTCACCGACGAGGTGGCTGAATCGATGCTGCGCGCAACGCTTGGCAGCGGGGACAGCCTGTGTGGGTAGCGAGTCATGAGTGAAGAGCGCTCCTTCACAGAGGCATTGGGCTTGACTCACGACCCCTTCAGCACACCCTCTGATTCCTTTTTCGCAGCTGGAGACCGCACCCGTCAGTTGGACGAGCTGCGCCAGTTCAGCCGTGGCAGACGTCGTGTGCTGGCGGTCACCGGGGGTTGGGGGGTAGGCAAGTCGGTCATGTTCCGGGCGCTTTCGAGCCGCCTCGATCCGGGCGTAAAAGCGGCGCGGATCAATGCCAGTCTCGTCAACGACGTCGTGGGCGTGTTGGCCAACGTGATTCAAGGTTTCGGCCTGGGCGCGCCGGAGCGCAAAAAGGTCGATGCGCAGGTTGACGTTATCGTCGAACACGCCCGGGCTCAGGGCGAGGTCAACCGTTACTGCCTGGTCATGGTGGACGATGCTCATGCGCTGGAGCTACGCGCCCTGGAAACCTTACTGGCGATGGTGGATACGACACCAAAGCGCGGTTTGCGGGTCGTGTTCTTTGCCGAAACCCGCTTTGTGCAGTCGCTGGAGAAGGCCATTCGACGTTCGGCCCCGAACCTTTCCTGGCATGAGATACGCCTGGGGCCGTTCAGCCGCGACGAGGTCCGCCGCTATCTTCGCTTCAGACTCGAAGAGGCAGGCTGGGATGATCAGCTGCCCTTCACTGCGTTGCAGATCCAGGAGCTGACCATCGATTCCCGCGGCCACCCGGGCGAGATTGATCAGCGGGCATCCCGACTATTGAGCGGAGCGGGCGACCGGGCTTCGACCGGGCTGTTTCCGCCCATGCATCGAGCCGTGCTGATGTTGGTAGGGGTTGTCCTCGGCACGATCTGGCTCGTCTGGCAGTTCGGTGAACTTACCCGTGCACCGGCGAATCAACTGGTGCTGGCGAGCGTCGATCGCGCGGGAGTGGAGGAGCCACGGGTTGAGGCAGAGCTGGCACGGTTCGATGACTCGGCGCCAGAACCGCTGTCCGATCCCACACTCGAACCCGAACCGGCACTCGGATCTGAACTGGCACTCGGATTTGAACCAGAGATCGAGCCTTTACCGGAAGCTCTGCTGGAGCCCGAACTCGATCCTCTGCCCGAGCCGGAATCGGAACCGCTGCTCGAACCGGAACCGCAACCGCAACCGGAACCGGTGCCCGAGCCCGAATCGCTGCCTGAACCCGAAACGTTACCGCGCCCCGAGGCGCCGTCCAACTCGGATCCGCGAAGTCGGTTCGACGAGCGCGAGCCAACCGGGCCGGAACTGCGTCCCGGGGCCAAGGGTTCCGGTTGGTTGATGCGCCAGTCGCCGGAACGGTACACCTTGCAGTTGTTCGGCACATCGAGCCTGGACCGGATGGTTGCGTACGTGAACCGGCAGCAGGACATCAGCGAGTTCGCGCTGTTGACCATTGAACGTGACGGCGAACCCTGGTACGTCGTGACCTACGGATTGTTCAGCACCCCGGGTGCGGCACGAACGGCGGCGGAGAATCTTCCGAGTTCGGTGGGTCGTGTCGATCCCTGGGTACGTAAGGTCGAGTCGGTTCAGGCGCACATTCAACAGCGTCGCTAGTGGTGTTGCGTCCCTGAGTGGTGGACGGTCCTGGCGCACCCTGATGGGTTCAGGGCAACAGGCTCTGGCCGGTAAGGTAGCGATCGATCTCGCGGGCAGCCTCGCGCCCTTCGTTGATCGCCCTGACCACCAGCGATTGGCCGCGCCTGCAGTCGCCGGCGGCAAACAGCTTCGGGACGTTGGTCGCGTAACGGCCATACTCGGCCCGGTAGTTGGAGCGCGCGTCGTAGTCGACATCCAGGACATCGGATAGGTAGTGCTCGGGGCCGAGAAACCCCATGGCCAGCAGAATCAGATCCGCTTCCCAGTTCTGCTGCGTGTCCGGGACCTCTTCGATTCCGTTATCGGTCCAACGGACCTGGATGGTCGTAATGCCTTGCAGCCGACCGTCTTTGCCGAAGAATTCTTTGCCGGAGATGCAATATACGCGCGGATCTTCGCCGAACCGATTCGCCGACTCTTCGTGGGCGTATTCGATCCGGAAGATCGCCGGCCAGGAGGGCCAAGGATTGTCGGCCGCACGATCCGCCGGCGGACGATCCAGAATCTCGAAATTGACCAGCGACTTGCAGCCGTGACGCAGCGCGGTGCCGATGCAATCAGCCCCTGTGTCGCCGCCACCGATCACGATCACGTGCTTGTTTTTGGCCGAGATGTAGTTGCCGTCCTCGAGCGCGGAGTCGAGGTAACTGCGAGTGTTCGCGGTCAGGAATTCCATGGCGAAGTGCACGCCAGCCAGTTCCCTGCCCGGGATGGGCAGATCACGTGGGTGGGTGGCCCCGGTGGTCAGCAGCAATGCATCGTTGTCGCGCAGCAGGTCGCGACTGTTGCGTGTCGCCCCGCTACCGTCACCGACGTCGGCACCGGTCTCGAAACGTATGCCTTCCTCGCGCAGCAGATTGACGCGGCGCTCGACGATGTCCTTATCGAGCTTCATGTTCGGAATGCCGTAGGTCAGCAGTCCGCCGATCCTGTCCTCACGCTCCAGTACTGTCACGCTGTGCCCGGCCCTATTCAGCTGTGCGGCGGCGGCGAGGCCGGCGGGGCCGCTGCCGACGATGGAGATCGACTTACCGGTGCGATGCGCGGGTAGCTCCGGCACGATCCAGCCCTCGGCGAAGCCTCGATCCACGATTGCCATCTCGATGTTCTTGATGGTCACCGCGGGGTCGGTGATCCCGAGCACGCAGGCACCTTCGCAGGGCGCCGGGCAGACGCGGCCGGTGAACTCCGGGAAATTGTTGGTCTTGTGCAGGCGATCGAGCGCCTCGCGCCACTGGTTCTGGTAGACGAGATCGTTCCATTCCGGAATGATGTTGTGAATCGGGCAACCCTCTTCGGACTGACAGAACGGTACGCCACAGTCCATGCATCGGGCGCCCTGGGTGGCGAGCCGCTCGACGTCGTGGGTGGTGTAAATCTCCAGAAAATCGAGCATACGCTCGCCGGCGTCGCGGTACGGCGCCGCTTCGCGCTCGAACTCCTTGAAGCCCGTGACCTTGCCCATCAGACGACCTTCAGCTTGACCGATTGGCGCTTGGGGCGATCCTCCGCTGCGCGCTCGGCGAGCACCCGCTTGTAGTCCACGGGCATGACTTTCACGAACTCAGCGAGGCTCTGCTCCCAGGTGTCGAGAATGCCCTGCGCCACGCTCGACCCGGTGAACTGGAGATGTTTCTCGATCAGGTCCTTCAGCTCGGCCGCATCCGCGTCCGAGGCCACCGGGTCCAAATCGACCATCTCCATGTTGCAGCGCTCGGGAAATTCCGACTTCGGGTCCCAGATGTAGGCGACCCCACCACTCATGCCGGCGCCGAAGTTGCGTCCGGTTTCGCCAAGCACCACGACCCGGCCGCCCGTCATGTACTCGCAGCCATGATCGCCCACGCCTTCCACCACGGCGTTCGCACCGCTGTTGCGTACGCAGAAACGTTCGGCGGAGATCCCACGGAAGAAGCACTCACCAGAGGTTGCCCCGTACAACACGACGTTGCCGATCAGAATGTTGTGTTCGGCCACGAACGTGCTCTTTGCCGGCGGATAGATGATCAGACGCCCACCGGACAGGCCCTTGCCCACATAGTCGTTGGCATCGCCTTCCACCTCGAGCGTCACGCCGCGAGCCAGCCAACAGCCGAAACTCTGTCCGGCACTGCCGAAGAACTTGAAGTGGATGGTGTCGTCGGGGAGCATCTCCGGTCCGACCCGGCGAATGATGGCGTTGGACAACATGGCGCCAACGACACGGTTGGTGTTGACGATCGGCATACGCTCACTGACACGCTTGCCTTCGGCCAGCGCCGGTTCGGCCAGTTCGATCAGCTCGTTGTCCAGGGCGTTTTCCAGCTCGTGATCCTGTTTGTGCTGCGCATAACTGCCGAGAAAATCCTCCGGCTCTTCCGCAGGTGAAAGAATCAGGGACAGGTCCAGCCCCCGGGCTTTCCAGTGATCCACTGCGGCGTCTACCTCCAGGACATCGACTCGGCCGATCATGTCGCTGACGGTCTTGAAGCCGAGCTCTGCCATGATCTGGCGCAGCTCCGTTGCGACCATGAACAGGAAGTTGATCACGTGTTCCGGCTGACCCGTGAATTTCTCGCGCAGTTCCGGATCCTGGGTCGCGATCCCGACCGGACAGGTGTTCAGATGGCACTTGCGCATCATGATGCAACCCAGCGCGATCAACGGCGCCGTGGCGAAGCCGAATTCTTCGGCGCCCAGCAGCGCTGCGATTGCCACGTCGCGACCGGTCTTGAGTTGGCCGTCGGTTTGCAGCACCACCCGTGAGCGCAGATTGTTCATCACCAGGGTCTGGTGCGTTTCCGCCACACCCAGCTCCCAGGGCACGCCTGCGTGCTTGATCGACGTCAGCGGCGACGCGCCGGTACCGCCGGTGTCACCGCAGATCACCAGATGGTCCGCGCGGGCTTTGGTGACTCCGGTCGCCACCGTTCCGACGCCCATTTCCGCGCCCAGCTTGACGCTGATCCGTGCCTGGGGGTTGGCGTTCTTCAGATCGTGGATCAACTGGGCGATATCCTCGATCGAGTAAATGTCGTGATGCGGCGGAGGGCTGATCAGGCCCACGCCGGGCGTCGAATGGCGGATGCCGGCGATGAAGTCGTCGACTTTGCTCCCGGGCAGCTCGCCGCCTTCGCCAGGCTTGGCACCCTGGACGATCTTGATCTGCAACTCGTCGGCATTGGTCAGGAAATTGATGGTGACGCCGAATCGACCGCTGGCCACCTGCTTGATCGCGGAGCGTTTGGAATCACCATTGGCGAGCGTGATGAAGCGGTTCGGGTCTTCACCGCCCTCACCGGTGTTGGATTTGCCGCCGATGCGGTTCATGGCGATGGCAAGCGATTCGTGCGCTTCGGCCGAAATGGAACCGAAGCTCATGGCTCCGGTGACGAAGCGTTTGACGATTTCCTGCTCCGGCTCGACCTGGTCCAGCGGGATCGGGCCGCCGTTGGCGCCCGCTTTGAAGGCCAGCAGGCCACGCAGATTGCAGTTTCGCGTGTTGTCTTCGTTGGCATGACGGGAGAAGCGCCAATAGGCGTCTGCGTCGTTGCCGCGCGCCGCGCTCTGAAGGTCCGCGATGGCCTCGGGATCCCACATGTGGGCGTCGCCTTCCCGACGCCAGTGGAAATCGCCCGGGTTCGGCAGAACGGGCAAGCGGACGATCTCGCGGCCAGGATAGCCAATGTCGTGACGCCGCTCGTGCTCCTCCGCCAGCACCTCGAAGCCGATGCCCTGAACGCGACTCGCGGTGCCATTGAAGCAGCGCAGCACCACTTCGTCAGCCAGCCCCACGGCCTCGAAGATCTGCGCGCCCTTGTAGGATTGCAGGGTCGAGATGCCCATCTTCGCCATCACCTTGAGCATGCCTTTGGCGACTGCCTTTTGGTAGGCGTCCACGACATCTGCGTCGTTGCCGATGTGCTTGGCCTCGTCGAGGAAGCCATCGCGTCGAGCCTGCCAGAGCGCCTCGAAGGCAAGGTAGGGGTTGATCGCGTCTGCGCCGTAGCCGACCAGCAGGCTATGGTGGTGCACTTCGCGGGCTTCACCGGTTTCCAGGATCAGGCCGATCCGGGTCCGGGCTTCGGTTCGCACCAGGTGATGGTGTACCGCGCCCACCGCAAGCAGGGCGGACAGCGCGATTCGATCCTCGCCCATCTCGCGGTCGGTGAGCACGATAAGACTCATGCCATCGTCAATCGCGCGGGTGGCCTCGGAACAGATCCGATCCAGCGCCGCGACCAGCCCGGATTGACCGGACCCCTTCGGGTAGCAGAAATCGATGGTTCGCGCGTGCCAGCCACGATGGTCGATGTGCTTCAGCGATGCCAGTTCCTGGTTGGTGAGGATCGGGTGGGCAATGCGCAACCGGTGCGCGTGCCGTTCCGTCGCCGCGAGCAGGTTCGATTCCGGCCCGATGTAGCACTCCAGCGCCATGATCACTTCTTCGCGTATCGAGTCGATTGCCGGGTTCGTCACCTGGGCGAACAGCTGCTTGAAATAGTCGTACAGCATGCGCGGCTTGTCGGACATGACCGCCAGCGCGGCATCATTACCCATGGAGCCCAGTGGGTCGCGTAACTCCATCACCATCGGCAACAACATGAATTGCAGCGATTCCTGGGTATAACCGAACGCCTGCATGCGCGGCATCAGCGTGTCGGGATAGAAGCCGTGGGGTTCGAGGTTGGGCGCCAGGTCGCCGAGTTCGAGGCGTTGCTCATCGAGCCACTGCTGATACGGATGCGCGCGCGCCCACTCCGCCTTGATCTCCTCGTCGGGAATCATCCGCCCGGCCTTGAAGTCGATCAGGAATATCTTGCCCGGCTGCAAACGACCTTTCTTCACGACCTGATCGGGATCGACCGGCAGCACACCTACCTCGGACGCCATGATGCACATGTCGTCACTGGTGATGTAGTAGCGGCTCGGCCGCAGACCGTTGCGATCCAGCACCGCGCCGATGTAGTTGCCGTCCGTGAACACGATGGAGGCGGGGCCGTCCCAGGGCTCCATCAGGCACGAATGGTACTCATAGAACGCGCGCTTTTCAGGATCCATGCTGGCGTGCTGTTGCCACGCCTCGGGAATCATCATCAGCACCGCTTCCTGCAGCGTCCGCCCGGTCATCAGCAGGAACTCGAGTACGTTGTCGAAGGTCCCCGAGTCTGAACAATCCTCCTCGATGATGGGGAACAGCCGCGCAAGATCTTCGCCGAACAGTGGCGAGGAGGCCTGGCTCTGGCGCGAGTTCATGGCGTTCTTGTTGCCTAGCAGCGTGTTGATCTCGCCGTTGTGGCACATGAATCGATTCGGTTGGGCCCGGTCCCAGGATGGAAAAGTGTTGGTCGAGAACCGCGAGTGAACCATCGCCAGATGGGTTTCGTAGTCGAGGTCGTCGAGATCGCGGTAGAACGGGAACACTTGCTGGGGCGTGAGCATGCCCTTGTAGACGATCACTGTGGACGACAGGCTGCAGACGTAGAACAGCTTGCGCTCAGCCAGGGCTTCATCGCCGCGCAACAGATGCGTTGCGTGCTTGCGGATCAGGTAGAGCTTGCGCTCGAATGCGTCGTGGGCGATGCCTTCGGCGGCGCCCACGAACAGCTGCTCGATATGCGGCATGGCGCGGCGCGCGGCCTTGCCGATGTCGGCGCCGTCCGGGTCGATGGGCACCTTGCGCCAGCGGACCAGGTGCTGCCCCTCGGCCGCGATGCGCTCCTCGATGATCTTTTTGCAATGCGCCCGCTCTTTCAGCGCGCGGGGCAGGAACACGTTGCCGACCCCATACCGACCGGCCTCCGGCAGGTCGAATTCCATGTGGCGTGCAATCTTGGCAAACAGCTTGTGGGGTAGGCCGGTCAGGATGCCGGCCCCGTCGCCCGTGTTCTTTTCATAGCCGACACCACCGCGGTGCACCATGCAGCAGTTGATGTGCTCTGCCGCGCGAACGATCTGGTTGCGCGCGTTACCCTTGATGTCGCAGACGAACCCAACCCCGCAGCTTTCGTGCTCGAACGCGGGATCGTACAAGCCACGCTTACCCGGCAGCCCAAGCGTCAGCTCGGTGCTGAGAGCGTTACGGTGAGCCTTGCGGCGAGCCTTACGGCGAGCCTCAGGCGCCTGCGCATCGGGTCGCGTGCTCGTCATGGGCGTACTCCGTTCGTGTTTCGTTGCCGCATCCGCTAATGCGTGAGCGGGCGCGGGCTCAGTGGCCCCTGGCGTCCTCGTCATGGTTAAACGGGATGCCTTGCCCAACCGCGAGGAGGTGTACTGCGCGTTCGCGACAGTACTGCTGGAGGCTTGGCTTGCGTTGGCGCAGGTATAGGCACCTCACAAGCGGCCCGCGAATTTAGCATCCGTCGCCCCAAAGTCAAGGAACCGCAAGGGCTCCACCTCCTGCTTCAGGCCGGACTGGGGTTCGTCGCGGCGCGCATAACGCCTTGTTTTTGTTGGAGATCGGCGAACCCGTCCTGCCCACGAACATCTCAGAAATGGCCTGGGGAATCAAGCGGGGCTTGCCGACCTCAGGGCGCGGCACGGTACCAGTAGTGGTACAGGTCAGTGAACCCGAGGGCCTGATACATGGCGCGCGCCGGGGCGTTGTTCTCCTCGACCTGCAGATAGGCATGGGTCGCGCCGGCCTGCGCGCCAGCGCCGAGCAGGCTGGAGACCAGAGCCCCGGCATGGCCAAGCCGGCGCCGCTGCGGGTGTGTGACGACGTCGAACAGACCGGTCAGTTCGCGTTCGACAACGGCCAGACCGCAGGCAACGGGTTGATGGTCTGCATACTGGACCCCGTAGATACAGAGGCTGCGTATGCCTTTGAGCAGCGCGGAGTGCAGCGCCTGGGTGGGTCGAGGCATTTCCGCCAGATCGGAGTACACGTTCAGCCACTCACGCAGCGGCACCTCTATGAACCCCGGGTCGGGTTGGGGAGGGTTCGCGATAATCCGGTGCAGGACCCGCGTCGGGTCGATGCGTTGGTAGCCCCGGGCGTCGAGTTGTGCGTCCAGCTCGCTGAAATCATCCACGGTGGTCAGGCGGAAGATCGTTTTCAGCTGTTGCTGTTCATACAATCGTTCGCAGTAGCGGATCTTGTCCAGCGGTTCCTGCAGGGCCGGGTAGAGCGGTATGACGGAGTTGGCTCGCTTGGTGAAGCCCCCGGAAAAGCGCACTACCCAGCCGTCCAGCAACATCTGTTGCAGCGCCGGCCAGGCGTTCAGCGAAGCCTCCTCGACGCGCCGTCTGAGGGGTGTGGGTGGGTGCTCCCCGGTCATCCGGCGATCGTACTACAGGTGCCGGAGGAAGGACTCCGGGCTGTTCAGGAAGGCTTTGGTCACCGCCACGTGCTCGACCTCGTCCCAGGCGATTGCTTGCGGCGGCGCCTGATCGAAGTCGAGGATCGTGGCGCCAGGCAGAGCCATCAGAATTGGCGAGTGCGTGGCGACGATGAACTGGCTGCCGTCTTCGACCTTGTCCATGATCAGTGCCAGTAGCGCCACCTGATTGATCGGGGACAGCGGCGTTTCGGGTTCGTCCATCAGGTACAGGCCGGGTGCCGTGAGGCGCTGGCGGAACAGTTCGAGAAACAGCTCCCCGTGGGGACGGGCGAACGGGTCATCGCCATAGCGCGCCGCGATCGCTTCGTGCTGGGTCCGCGCCATGCCGGTGGCACGGCGATGCGCTTCGCCCGTCAGCGTTTGGTCGTAGTGCGCTTCCAGCTCACGATGCTCGTCTGCCATACGGCGGAGGCTCTGCACGAATCCCAGGACATCGTCGGCCCGAAAAAAGAAACCGTGCTTCCTTGGGGTCCGGCGAATCAGCGTGAGTTTCTTAGCCAGGGCGCGCGCGGCCTGCATCAGCGGATGCTGGGCCAGGCCGACCTGGGTCAGCGCCGGCAGTCCCAATGACGCTGCGATTGCTTCGAGCAGAGTCGACTTCCCGGCGCCGTTATCACCGACGAAGAAGGTCACCGGGGTGTCGAAGCGTACGACCTCATGGGTTGCGAACAACGCCAGATTGAAGGGAAACCGGGCCTCGGGGTCGTAGTCGAAACGGGTTTCCACCGCGTCCAGATACGCCATCGTTCGACGGTCGATGTTGGCTGAAGTTGCACCATATCACTAACATGCATGGGCGGCAGAAGCGCGCTACCGGAGACAGCCCAGTGAACGAAAAACCACGTGCGACGTTTGCGATCGTCGTGCACACGCTGTTGGTCCAGTCGGGTCGTTGGTTCCTGGTGCGGCGTGCCAACACCGGTTATCTCGATGGTGCCTACACGCTACCAGGCGGGCACGTCCGGCGCGGCGAAGGCGTGGTGGCGGCAGCGCTGCGTGAATGCCGGGAGGAAGCCGGGGTAGATATCGTTCCTGCCGACCTGGAGCTGATTGCAGCCATGCCCTATCAAACCGCCGATCTGCAGGGAGTCGACTTCATCGCCCGGGCTACCCGGTGGGCGGGGACGCCCCGCGTCGCGGAGCCCCATCACTTCGATGATTGCTGCTGGGCCGAGCCGGGCGCCTTGCCGGATCCGCTTGCCCCATTCATCCCCGCGCTGGTCGAGATGCAAACGCTTGGAGCATGGTTCAGAGAGCTCATCGACTGACAAGAGTTTTGGACATCCATCAAAGTTTAGGACACCCATGGGTATTTCATGGGTGTCCTAAACTTTGATGGATGTCCAAATCGTCCTCCTCCAATGGGTGTCCTGAAAGATGATGGATGTCCAAAACTTTGCGCTGCTACAATGCGCGCCCTTTTCGATGCTCGGCCAGTTGAGGATATCCGATGAAGCCACCCGTTCGAGTTACGATCACCGGCGCGGCCGGCCAGATAGGTTACGCGCTGCTGTTTCGTGTCGCTTCGGGCGAAATGCTGGGCAAGGACCAACCCGTTATCCTGCAGCTGCTTGAGATTACCTCGGTGCTGGGCGCGCTGGCGGGCGTGATGATGGAAGTCGAGGACTGTGCCTTTCCGTTGGTTCAGGACTTGATTGCCACCGATGACGCCAATGTAGCGTTTAAGGATGCTGACTACGCACTGCTGGTGGGGTCGCGTCCGCGCAGCAAGGGGATGGAACGCAAGGACCTCATCGAGGCGAACGCGGCAATATTTTCGGTACAGGGCAAGGCGCTGAACGATCATGCGTCCCGGGACGTAAAGGTTCTGGTGGTGGGCAACCCGGCCAACACGAATTGCCTGATCGCCCAACGTAACGCGCCCGATCTCGAGCCGCGCCAATTCACTGCCATGACCCGCCTGGACCACAACCGGGCGATGGCGCAGTTGGCGCAGAAAACCGGCAAGCGCACCACCGACGTCAGCGGGCTGTGCATCTGGGGCAACCACTCGGCAACGCAATATCCCGACCTGCACGGCGCGACGGTGGACGGCACCGCAGCGATGGAGCTGATCGACATGGACTGGTACACGGGCGACTTCATTCCCACGGTGCAGCAACGCGGCGCAGCGGTGATCGAGGCCCGAGGGGCTTCCAGCGCGGCTTCGGCGGCCAATGCCGCCATCGACCACATGCACGACTGGGCGCTGGGCAGCGACGGTGTCGTAAGCATGGGTGTCTATTCGGATGGCAGCTACGGGATCGAGGCAGGGTTGATTTACTCCTTCCCGACGATCTGCGAAGCGGGTGATTGGCGGATCGTCGAAGGCGTTCAGATCAACGATTTCAGCCGCGAGAAAATGACGGCCACGGAAGCGGAGCTGAGGGAGGAACGCGACGCGGTCGCACACCTCTTATCTTAGGCATTGACCGCGCGGGAGATCTCGGCGAAGCGCTGCTGCGTGAACGGTTCGCGCAATCGGGTCGCGTGATCCCAGACGTCCCTGGGCGCGGCGAGCAGATCGCCGCCGTACACGTGCAGTCCCAGGGTCACCGTATCCAGCGGATTCTCGATGGCGTGGATCGTGGTTGCATCCAGCGCCGCGACATCGCCCGCGCCAAGGGACCGTGCTGATTGCTGCGTGAGCCCGCCATCATCGGTGAAGAATCGGTTGTCCTCCCGTCCGTCGTAGATGCCGATCACCGCCCAGATCGTGTGGTTGTGTACCGGGCTCTTCAGCCCCGGCGGCAGGCTCACCTGCAGCACCGTCAGATGGTCTTCACGGTAGAGGATGCGGCTTGGCTCGCCGGGTGTGGGCGGTAGCACGGCCTTCAAACTGGCGCAATCGTCCAGTGCGGCGCTCATCAACTGCTGAATCTCGGTCATGGGTTGTGCGCTGCCGAGTACGGATTTGCAGTCGTTGATGAAGGCGTCGATTGTGAAGGTCATGCGTTGGCTTCCGGGTTGATCCATTCATTGAAAGAGGCATCGCGCTTCTCGTGAAACGCGCTGACCCCCTCGCGGGCGTCCGGATGATGATCGGATATCGCGGTCTTCGCGGCGATCTCGTCGAGCGACTGTTCCAGCGACAGTTCCGCCGCGTTGTAGATGGAGCGTTTCAGCAATCTCATGCTCACCTGGGGACCGTGGGCAAGCTCGGTGGCGAATTCAAGGGTCCGGGCTTCCAGGTCGGCGGGCTCGACGACTTCGTGCACCAGACCCAGTGCTAAGGCTTCATCGGCTTCGATGATGCGCTTGCGCATCAGGAAATCCATGGTCTTCGCCACGCCCAACAGCTGGACGAGCAGATACTGCCCGCCTTCGTCCGGTAGCAGGCCGAAGCGTAACGTGGCGCTGCCCATGCGGGCGCCACGTGCGGCAATCCGGAAGTCGCAAGCGAGTGCCAGCGAAAAACCGGTTTGAATGGCCACGCCATTGATCGCTGCAATCGACAGTTTGTCGAGCCCGCGGATCGCCGTGTTCAGCCGTTGGGAGATCGTCCGCAGGCCGTTGTACGTGCCCAGCGCGTTGTCGTGGCCCGGCGGAATGTCGCCCACCAGCGGCGTTCCGCCCAGGTCGGCATCCCGATAGGCCTTCAGATCGTCGCCCGCGCAGAATGCGCGCCCCGAACCCGTGAATACGACGATGCGTACCGCATTGTCCATTTGTGCCTGGGTGATTATCTCGATCAGGTCGCGCTTGATCCCGGTTGTCATGCCGTTCAGTCGTTCCGGCGTGTTGAACTGAATCCAGGCGATTCCCGGATCTTTGCGGGTCAGCTCGAATCCGGTGTATTTGCCCGTGTCCATGATGCCCCCTTCTGCCTCGGCCAGTTGCTAGTATGCGTAATCTTGCACCTGACAATTCAACGACTTTGGGCAACGGAATGCGATATCTGATTGTGCTGCTGCTCGGCCTGGTCTGTACCTCCGACCTGGTTCTGGCGGACGATCGGGAGGCGGTATTCGGCCGCTGGGCAGGTGATCGGTCGATTCTGGAGGTCAGGCCAGCCGAGGCCGGGCTGGAGATGGTCATCGTGGCGATGATCGACCCGAATTATCGGGAGGGGGAAGAGTTCGGTGTGCCCGGCGAGCCACGAATAGACTTTCGCAATCCCGACGACGCGTTGCGTGAACAACCTATCCTGGGGCTCAACCTGGTGAGTGGCTATCGATTCGAAGGCGGTACCTGGCAGGGTAAAATCTACGATCCGGAGTCGGGCAAGGTCTATTCGAGCAGAATGAAGGTCAGTGGCGAGGGCAACCTCGAGATGCGTGGCTACATTGGGATCCCCATGTTCGGGCGAACGGCGACCTTCGTGCCGGTCGCCCGGTGCGAGGCGCACATCATCAGCATGCTCGATGCGGTGGGGATCGGCGGGGTCTGCTGACCGGGACTCGCTTCAACCCATGATGTTGCGCCAGGTCGCGAGGTCGTCAATCCGCAGGTAGGGGTTGTGCGCTTTGGTTTCGCCCATGGTGGCGTTCGGCGCTGTGCTGTAGTGATGTCCCGGCAGCAGCAACGTGTCGTCCGGAAGGGCGGCGAGTTTCTTCAGGCTGTGGTACATGTCCTCCACATTGGACCCTGGCAGATCGACCCGGCCGCAACCTTGGATGAACAGCGTATCTCCTGACACCAGCGTGTTTTTGATTCTGAAGCACTGCGAGCCCGGCGTGTGACCGGGGGTATGCAGGAACTCGACCTCGATCTCCCCAAGCCGAAGGGTGTCGCCCGAATCGACCTTTACAATGTCGGATTCGGAAATGCCGGTCACCTTGCGCACCCCTTCGGCCTCGGATTTGTGGGCATAGACCTTCACCGGGCGTTGTTCCATCAATTCGGCGAGACCGCTGATGGCGTTGCCGCTGAACGAACCGCCGATGTGGTCGGGATGGTAGTGGGTGACCAGTGCGGCGGTCAGCTTGTAATCTTTCTCGTCCAGAAGGTTCAGCAGAGCGTCGATGTCCCACGCGGGATCGACCAGGGCGACCTCCCGGGTCTCCGTGGAGCCGACGATATAGACGAAATTCTCCATCGGACCCAACTGAATCTGTTCGACGATCAGTGCGTTCTCTACCTGGCCCGGTTGCATCATCAATCCTATTTGTGGTGCTGAGATAGAATCATGAAACGTCCGGCGAGGGCTGGCAAGGCGGCGGGCCGCTCAGACGAATTCCAGGCGAGTGATCTCGGAGCGCGAGCCCAGGCGCAGCACCGGCCCCCAGGTGCCGGTACCCGGCGAGACGTAGAGTCGGGCGCCGTCCAACTCGAACAGCCCAACCAGGCGCGGATAGAAGCGCCGGGTCAGGTAGTTGAACGGAATGATCTGGCCGGCGTGCGTATGGCCGGCCAGCATCAAGGGAATGCCGCGTGCCGCGGCTGCTTCGAATCCGTCGGGCCGATGGTACAGCAGCACCGGGTAATGGTCCTGGGATAGCTCGATACGGGCGAGGGCCGCGGGAATGGTCTGCGCTTTATCGACGTCGTCGATGCCGATGAACTGGAATGGTCCACGCAGCACGCTTTCGTCGCGCAGTACGCAAATTCCGAGTGCGCGCAGCCGTTCGTCGATGGCGTTCAGATCGACGTAGCGTTCGTGGTTGCCGATGGCGAAGTAGGCCGGCGTTGCGAACTCAGCAAGCGGCGCAAGCTCCCGGCGAGAGATTCCGGCGAAGTCGATCAGATCGCCCGTAATCAGTACCGCGTCGGCTTCAATCGCGTTGACACGTTTAACGATACGCCGCAGCAGGCCGGCGCCGCGCGAGCCGACGTGAACGTCGCTGATCTGAACGAGCACCCGCCCCTTGAGTTCCGCAGGTCCATGAATCGGCACGGTCGTTACTTTCAGAAGCAGCGCATTCACGAAGCCGATGAGTCCGATGCCGGCAATCGATGTCAGCAATACCCAGCCCGACGTGACCGGCGGTAGTGGCTGTACGGCATTCACCAGCTCGAACACCACGACCAGTGGAAACAGTTGAAAGCACAGGCCCAGCCAGGTCATCGCAAGCGCGGCCAGCCAGCGGGTCGCGGCGTTGGGAATTCGCTCGTGGACGATGCGGGTCGCGATGGGCAGCACCATGATGGCCAGCAGCGACGGTGTGTCCGGCCGCCAGTCCGGCAGGATCAGGCCGATGACCCGTACCACCGGGTAGACGAGCACGCCAAAGTAGATGGCACTGACGATCGCCGTGCGCTGAGCGTAGCGCTTCAACCAGGTTCGGCGAGCTAACGTGAGCGTGTTCAGTTCAATGTCCGGAAATGGCGAGTCTTTTCGCAATCGTCGGATTATAGTGACTTTCAAGTGCAGCGGACGTGCGAGAGTCACGTGATCCCGGAACCGGAAATTTGCGAACGCGCGCGCCAATCCCGCGATCCACGCTTCGACGGGCGGTTTTTCATCGCAGTGCTGACGACCGGCATCTACTGTCGGCCGGTGTGCCCGGCCAGAACGCCGGCTCAGGAAAACGTGCGTTACTACCCGACGGCCGCCGCGGCCCAGGATGCGGGGTACCGGCCGTGTATGCGCTGCCGTCCGGAGCGGGCCGCGTCATTGCCCGCCTGGACCGTGTCCAGCGACACCGTGATACGGGCCCTGGATCTGATCAATGCCGGGTGTCTCAACACGGGCTCGATTGCAGATCTTGCGGCTGCGCTTGGCATCGGAACACGCCAGCTCAACCGATTGTTCCAGGACGAATTGAGCGCATCGCCGAAGAGCATCGCGCGCATGCAGCGCTTGCAATTGGCGCGACAGTTGATCGACGAAACGGACCTGCCCTTCAGCGAGGTGGCTCTGGCTTCGGGCTATGGCAGCCTCCGGCGCTTCAATGATGAGGTCAAACGCGTGTTCGGGCGCCCCCCCGGAGTACTTCGTCGGCTGCCCCGGGTGGTGCGCGCAGGCACCGACATCGTGCTGCGCTTGCCGCTGCGTCAGCCCTACGATGCGAACTGGGTGCTAGGGTTCCTGGCGCGTCGGTCCCTGGCCGCCATCGAAGGTGTCCAGGGTCGGCGTTACTACCGGCGCATCGGCCGGTGCGATGGAACCAATACCGAGGTCAGCGCCGAACTTGGGGACCGCTACGCGGTGGTCACCATTCCGGCCTCCGAAGCGCGCCATGCCGGGCGTCACCTGGCGCGAATCCGGCGGATGTTCGACCTGGATGCCGATTCCGCGACCATCGATGCACATCTGGCGGAGCATTGCGTGCTGAACGTCGAGCGCGGCGGTATCCGGGTGCCCGGCGCCTGGGATGGCTTCGAGCTTGCCGTTCGGGCAGTTCTGGGTCAGCAGGTCAGCGTGGCGCGCGCGCGCAATCTGGCCAACACGATGATTGAGCGGTTCGGCGACGGCACGTTCCCTTCGCCGGAGCAACTGGCGAGCGCCGATGTGGCCGCGCTGGGTATGCCCGGCAGCCGCGGTGAGGCGATCAGTTTGCTGGCTCGGCGGGTGCTTGACGGTACGCTCGATCTGCAGCCGGGAATGGACGTTGGCGGATTGCGCGAGCAGCTGTGCGCCATCCCAGGCATCGGTCCGTGGACGGCGGAGTATGTTGCGATGCGCGCGGGACGTGACCCGGATGCATTCCCGGACAGCGATTGGGTGGTGTGCAGGTATCTGGAGGCTACGCCCGCGCAAGCGCGGGATCTGGCGGCTGCCTGGCGGCCGTGGCGCGCCTATGCCCTGATGTACCTGTGGCTGGCATCGACCCGTGCGGCGGCCGCTTAAGGAGAACTCATGTATTACAGCTATGTGGACAGCCCGATTGGCCCGCTGTTGCTTGCCGGTGATGGCGAGGCATTAAGCGTCGTTGGCTTCTCCCGAGGCAAGAAGTCGCGGGTGGCGGAGCCTGACTGGGAACGTCGCGACGAAGCATTCGGGCGGGCGCGCCTGGAACTTGCGGAGTATTTCGACGGAAAACGACAACGCTTCGACGTTGCGCTTTTGCCAGAGGGAACGGAATTCCAACTCGCGGTCTGGTCCGCGCTGCGCGACATACCCTATGGCGCAACCCGTTCGTATCGTGAAATCGCTGAACAAATCGGCAAACCGACCGCGATCCGGGCCGTCGGCGCGGCCAATGGCAGCAACCCGCTGCCGATCGTGGTGCCTTGTCACCGGGTCATCGGCGCCGACGGCTCGCTCACCGGGTTTGGCGGCGGAATCGAGACGAAGCGGTTCCTGCTCGAACTCGAGCGCAGTCGGTCGGGGTTGTTCGCTGCCTCATATCGACCAGATGAGGTCGAGCCGACGAGTTCGATCTCAAGTGATCGAACCTAAGTGATCGAACACGTCATCTTCGATTTCTTCGGCACCCTGGTGACGTACACCGCAGGAATTGCCGGCAACCCGTGCGCGCGCGCATTGGCCGAACTGCAAACGCACGATGTCGTGCTGGAAGCGGCAGAATTCGAACGGCGGTTCGATGGCTGTTTCGCCGGCCTCGAAGCAAAAGCCCAGATCAGCCACGAGGAATATTCCATGCACGCCGCGGCGCGATTGTTGTTCGCGCAGCTTGGCATCGTGCCCAGTGCAGGCCGGCTGGACCGATTCATCGCGGCCTATCTGCAGGACTGGAACAGCGGTGTCAAGCCGCTACCTCGGTTGAATGTGTGGATGAACAGTCTGCCGGTGTGTAAGTCAGTACTTACTAACACCCATCAACCGGGCTTTGTTCCCGACCACCTCGAACGGCTCGGCATCGCGCATCTCGTGGAGCGGGTGACGAGTTCGGTGGAACACGGGTGGCGCAAACCCGATCCGCGCATCTACCGGGATCATCTGGCAGGGTTGGGTCTGAGAGTCGAGCAGGTGGCGTTCGTGGGCGATGACATCGAATGCGATTTCCATGGACCGCGCTCAATCGGGATGGAAGCCTATCTGGTCGCGGCGGCGCCGGTCCCGGGCGTGCCCGAATCCCACCGGCTGGCGCATCTCAGCTGGCCGCGCGGATTACTTGACGATCTTCCAGAACTTGTTGCCTTTGAAGGACAGGTCCGCCATGAGACCCTTGTTGTCGAACACGAAGCCGATGATCGGCGTGCGTGCGGTGTCGGTGTTTATCCCGGTTCCTGCGCCGAACTCGATCAGCGCGATACTGCCATCGATGCCGGCCTGCCAACCCTTGCTGGCGCGGAATTTGGCGAGCGAGTCGTCGGTCATGAACAGAACGATTTCCGTACGCCCTTGACCACCAAACAGCAGGCCGAACGAAAGGGAGGTGGTCCGGTAGTACTGAACGGTTTGCCCGCTGACCAGTAAAGCGCCCTCGCCCGTGCCGCCGCCGAACCAGAAACCGGCCTTGTACACTCGCGGAAAGACCAGAATGCCTCTGGATTTACCGGCAAGTTCCTTAGCGGGCGGTACCTCAGTGTAGAAACGCTGCATCGCGGCGCGAACGCGCGCATCGAGTTCGGTGCTGGCCGCCTGCGCGGGACTGGTGCTGCCCAGGGCAACCGCCAGAGACAGGGCAAAAAGGGTACGAAGCATGTTCATGGGTCCTCCAGGCTGGGGGCACAGTTATACCAGAGATGCTCATTCTAGGCGCCAGACCTTAATCGGAGCTGAACGAGAACAACTAATAGTAACTATACAGTTACAAATATTGATTGTCGTGGGTCCGGGCAGGGGTTATAAGTAAATAAATAGTTACTTATAGGTGTCGCGCACGGCAACCATGACCGCTCAGCGTGATCCAAAGCGCACCCAACGGCGGATCCTGCAGGCTGCCCGGGAGGAGTTTGCCGAACATGGGCCCGCCGGGGCCCGGGTCGATCGGGTCGCGCAGCGAGCGGGCGTCAACAAACGCATGATCTATCACTATTTCGACAGCAAGGACGGCTTGTTTCGAGCGGTACTGGCCTGGGTGCTGGAAGATGCGATGGCGGAGGTCGACTTGGACGGGGGGGATCTGGCCCGGAGTCTCGAGTTGCTCGCTCAACGCGACGACGTGTTGCGCTTGTGGGTCTGGGAGGCGCTCACCCGGGACGCTTCAGCGCCCGCCAATCCGGCCTGGGGCACGTTCCTGGACCGATTGGGATCAAAACTGCGGACCGCGGACGTTGAGGAGGCGGCGGGACACTCGCTGCTGGCGCTGCTCGCGGTGGCAATCGTACCGGCGGTGCTGGGGCCCTTGAGCAACCGGGTGACGGGACTCGATCCGCGCGGTGAGGTGTTTCGCCGCGGCCAGGCACGGGTCATCGAGCGGCTCATCGGGCTGTTCGGTGGCGGCGACCCGGAGTCGTCGGTAGCGCCCGCACCCAGAGCGCGGCGGCCGCGTGTTCGCTACCGGTATCGATGGTCAACTTAGTTCGGATCAACCGACGAACAAGCCGTCGGCCTGCACGTCCAGCAGCGACTCGCTGAATACACGGATCAGTTCGTCTACGTCTGCGTCGGTGTGCGCGGCGCTCAGAAATGCACGTTGCGTCCCCGGCACCAGCACGCCGCGGTTCAACGTCTGGAGATAGAAGGCTTTCTCGGCGGTCTGCTCGCGGGCATGCAGGTCCCGTGAACTGTCGATCTGTTCGCGCTGGAAGAACAGGTGAAACATGGAGCCGACGTTCTTCATCTGCACCGGCAGTTGATGCTCCCGGCAGAACCCGTTGATCGCGCCCGCGAGTCGATCGCCGGCGCCGTTTACGCGTGGGTAAATGTCGGGATGGGCCTTCAGATGGCCGACCGCGGCGCTGCCGGCTGCCATGGTGAGCGGGTTGCCTGAGAATGTACCGCCGGAAAAGATGCCGTTTTTTGCGCTGAGCCCGGTAAAAGTCTCCATAACGTCGGCGCGACCGGTGATCGCGCCGATGGGAAGCCCGCCGCCCAGAATTTTTCCATAGGTGGCCAGATCCGCCTTCACGTCGAACAGTTCCTGGGCGCCACCGTAGCTGACACGAAAACCGGTGATCACCTCGTCGATGATGAGCAGAACCCCGGTGTCGCTGCAGACCTCGCGAAGCTCGGCGAGAAACTCGCCCGCTCCGGGTTGTGGATTGGAACTCTGCACGCCTTCCACGATCACCGCGGCCAGTTCGTCCTTGCGGGCCTGAATCTGCTCGATTGCCGCCGGGCGGCGATAGGGCAGCAGCAGTATCGTTTCCGCGATCTGAGCGGGGACGCCGTGACCCATGGGTAGGGGCTGCGGTGCGTCCGGGTCGCTGGCGGGATCGGTGACGAACATGCCGTAGTCGTGAGCGCCGTGGTAGCAGCCGTCGAACAAGCCAATGCGGGTCTTGCCGGTGAAGCCACGGGCGGCGCGCATGGCGTAGAAGGTGGCCTCGGTGCCAGTGTTGCAGAACACCACCCGCTCGGCGCAGGGACTTGCGTCGGCCAGCAGTTCGGCCAGCGTCATCTGCGTGGTGCTGTGAATACCGACCATCCAACCCTGGCCGGCGCGGTCGCGAATGGCCTCGGCAATCTCCGGATGCGCATGGCCAAGCATGTGCAGGCCGAAGCCGACCGAGGTGTCGATGTAGGAGTTGCCATCGGCATCCACCACCCGGCAGCCGGCACCGGACTCCAGAAAGATCGGGTGAGGCATTTCCAGATTGGCGGCCAGGCCGGAGTTCAGTATCTCGGCGCGTTCTTCGGAGATCTCGCGGCAGCGCGGGGTCTTCGCCAGCAACTCGGCGCGCGCGGCAGCCAGACGAGGCGCCGCGTCACTCATCGCTGCGCCACCGATTCGAGCACGTCGAAATAGTCTGGAAAAGTCTTCGACACGCAGGTTGGGTCATCGATGGTGATCGGCACGCCGCCCAGTGCGGCGAGGGAAAAGCACATGGCCATGCGATGGTCTCCATAGCTGTCGATTCGGGCCGGCTTGAGCGAAGCAGGTGGGGTGACCGTCAGCGAGTCTTCGCCTTCCTCCACGGCGGCGCCGAGCTTGCGCAATTCGGTGGCCATGGCGCTGAGACGGTCGGTCTCCTTGACCCGCCAGTTGTAGATGTTGCGTATCCGGGTGGGTCCGTTGGCAAACAGGGCGAGCATCGCCACGGTCATGGCCGCATCGGGAATTGCGTTCAGGTCGAGGTCGACGCCGGTCAACGTGCCGCAGGTCACCCGCACGTAGTCGTCGCCGATCTCCACGCGCGCGCCCATGGTTTTCAGGACATCGAGGAAGCCGAAGTCGCCCTGGATGCTGTTGCGGCCGATGCCTTCGATGGTCAACGGTCCGCCGCGAATAGCCGCGGCGGCGAGGAAGTAGGTGGCGGCCGACGCATCGCCTTCCACCAGCAGCGTGCCGGGCGACGTGTAGTGGCCCACCGGCACCTCGAAGCGTTGGTAGCTTTCATGGCTCGCGTGGATATCGAACCGGGCCATCATCGCCAGGGTAATGTCCAGATAGGGTTTGGACACCTGATCGCCTTCAATATGGACGGTCACCGGGGCGTCTGCATAGGGTGCAGTCATCAACAGGGAGGTGAGAAACTGACTGCTGATGTGGCCAGGCATGGTGACTTCGCCGCCGACGAGGCCGCCGCCCGTTACGCGCAGCGGCGGGAAGCCTGGTTCGCCGAGGTACTCGATATGGCCGCCAAGAGCGGTCAGTGCGTCCACCAGGTCGCCGATGGGACGTTCGCTCATGCGTGCGTTGCCGGTGAGTTCGAATACGCCCGAGCCCAGGCACAGCGCGGCCGTCAGCGGCCGATACGCAGTGCCTGCCATGCCCAGATAGAGTTCAATGCGTTGGTCTGTTGCCTGATCTGTGCGTACCGGATCTGCGCTTGAAAGGGGCCCGCCCCGACCTTCGATCAGCACGTCCTTGCCGTCGCGCTCGGTCCGTACGCCCAGTTGCGCAAGCGCATCGAGCATATATCGGGTATCGTCGCCGACCATGAGGTTGCGCAGCCGGGTGGTGCCGTCGGCGAGCGCCGCCAGCAACAGCGCGCGGTTCGAAATGCTCTTTGATCCCGGCAGACGGATTGTGCCGCGGACGTGGTCGATGGGCGCGATGGTGAGTTGTTCCATACGTGTCCGGATTTAACGACAAAGTTCGATGGAAACCAAATGATTGGCTAAGGCGCGTCCTGATCGGACGCGCCTTAGGATGAGCCCATGACCGATCCCGCCACAGACCATCCGCTGGACGCGGCGCTCGACGCATTCGTGGCGCGTTACCGGGCCATCTTTCCGGAACTGCACGAACCCTTCGATCCCGAGTGGCGTTCACCCTGCGAGTTGGGTGAACCCTTTGCGGGCGATGATGGCGCCACGCTCGTCCGCTGGCAGCCTTTGCGCAGGCCGGTGTTCGATGCTCCCGAAGCGGCCGGCGATTTCGCCTCGCTGGAACGGGCGCTCGAGTTCGAGGTTCATCCGGACGTGAAGCGCTACTTTGCACGGTATTGGTCCGCTGGCCTGGAAGCGACGGCCAGCGACGGGCATGTCAGTTTGATCCTGCTGTGGAATCCGGCGGATGCGGATCGACTGGCCGAAAACCTGATCGGCCACGCATTGGCCAAGCGCCGCGCGCGCGCCGGCTTCAGTGTGTTCTTTGCCTGCACCGAGGCGGACTCGGAACTGTTCTTGAGCATCGACAACGACAGTGGCGCCGTGGTGCTGGAAAAACCCGGCTACAAACCGATTCGTACCGTCGCAGATTCGCTGGCGGCGTTTATTGCGACTCTGGAGCCGGCGTCGCCGGCTTTGCATCCGGAGCGATTGGGTCGCGTCGATTTCTGAAGTCCTCGGGCGCCGCCCGTGGCCCAATGCGGTGATGCCGTCCCCGCCGATGCATTCCTTTAGCCAGCTGCGCGCGTTCAGTGGGATCGAGTTGTGAAGCCAGCTCGACCAGCGCGGTATGGGACGCGACCTGGGTCGACATGAGTTGCTCCCGCGCGCGCGCCAGTTCGGTTGCCAGCACCTGCGCATCGAACGGTTCCGCGGTCAAGGCGGCGACGATCGCACGGTGCTGGTCGCGGATGACGCGTATCTGCGGGTGCAGCGTCGCGAAGTGTTCGCGCAGCAACGGTTGCAGTTGTTTGCGCCGCGCCGGGTCGAATTCCCGGACCATGCGGAACAACCCGGTGGTCGGATCCGGGTGCGCGCCCCACAACGGATGGCTCGCGCTCAGGCGGCCGGCGAGAAAGCCCGCGAGTATCAGGTTGACGGTCAGAGAGACGACCAGAAGTACGTTCAGCCAGTTACGGCGCATACTCACCTCCTTCCACCGAAGCATTCAGGGACTCGTCCAGATAGGTGCCCTGGTCGAACGCCAGCAGGCTCACGGCAGCGATGAGATCGTCGTTCGCGGCAGGTTCGGGAAATCCGAGCCCCAACACGAATCCCAACCCCAGGGGTAACAGCGCGGCCATCAGCGAGCGCCACAGCGGTCCACGATCGAACCAGTCAATCAGCTGTTGCGAGGGTCCCGTCGACAAACGCCCACGAACGTCGGCGCGCATTCGTGCGGCCGTGGGGTTGGGCACAGGCAGCGATGCCCGGAGCAGGTCTTCCAACCCGCGCGCTTCTTCGAGCAGCTGGCGGGCCTTCGCGTCGCGCACCACCAGCCGTTCGGCGGCTTGCCGTTCAGGCCAGCGCGACGCATCGGCGCCGTGCCGCTCGAGCATCCGGGTAAATGCGTGGACGGTCATTTCAGTGGTACTCATTGGGTCGCCTGGTCGGTGTTGATGAACTGAACGAGTTGCTCCTTCAGCGCGCGCCGGGCGCGCGCCAGCAACGATTCGACGGCCGCGAGGCTGATCTCCAGGATGTCTGCGACCTGTTGGTTGGACATGCCGTGGAACTGACACAGCAGCAGCGCGCTGCGCTGTCGTTCTGGCAGTTCGGCGACCGCCCTGCGGACAGCTTGGCGACGCTGCTCCTCCTCGAATGCCTGGTCCGGTGCGCGGCGCAGGCTGGTTGGCTCGGCTGTCTCGACCGTTTCGTCCGTTTTGATAGGAGCGATCCAGCGGTACTTTCGATGACGGTCGATACACAGGTTGTGGCCGATGCGAAACAACCACGTACTGAAGCGGGCGCGCTCGGGGCGCCATCGCCCGGCGTGCTGCCAGACGCGCAGGAAGGCTTCCTGACCCAGCTCGTCGACGTCCGAGGGATTGGGGTTCATGCGATACAGGTAACTGTGCAGTGCGCCACCATGCCGGACCATGAGGTGCTCGAGCGCCTCGCTGTCCCGGGCCTGAACCCGGGCCATGAGCTCTTCGTCCGTCTGGTCCTGTTCATCTGGCGGGCTCAAGGCCAGCGCTCATTCCTCTGGCATGTCACGGTGATGCGGCGGGAACTCGTCGGGGGTGAGCACGCCGTTCCCATCACGGTCCATCCGCTGGAACATGTGCTCTTTCATCAAGGCCGTGCGAACTTCATGCAGGGAGGCGAACTCGTCGCTCGATATGCAGCCGTTGGCGTTGCTGTCAAGGGTCTCGAACAACGCCTGGTGATGACTGGCCCGTTGCTCGGCGGTTGGTCGGTCACCCATACCGGGCCGGCCCATATGGTGTCGTTTCCTGTGGTGTGGCGCTTCTGCAGCCGCAAATTCTTCCGCGGTGATTTCCCCGTTGCCGTCTGCATCGAGGTGTGCAAAGGCGCTTTCTGCCTGGTGTTTGCCGTCTTCGTGAGCGGCAGCCAGCGCTGCGACCCCGAGACAGATCAGAGCGAGTACGGCGATGATTTTGACGTTCATGGAAATTCCTCGGATTAACTGATTCTTTCGTTTATACGGCCGGTGCGGCAGTTCCCGTCGCGCTCGAATCACGATCTGCCGCAAGGTGGCTCGTAGCGTATCGATTTCACCTGAAGCATGCGCAGGCCGTCCGGCCCCACGACTTCGACGGCGTCGCCGACGCGCTTCTTCAGCAATGCCCGGGCCACCGGCGCATCGACACTGATGTAGCAGGGTTCCCGGTCGAATTCGTCCGCGCCAACTAGCCGGTACTGATGAGTCTCGCCCGCTTCGTCATCTACCTCGACCCAGGCGCCGAAGTAGATGAGATCCGTGTCGCTCGGCGTGCGGTCTACTACCACCAGTTCGTCGAGACGTTTCGACAGGTACCGGATGCGGGCGTCGATCTCGCGGAGCTGTTTTTTCCCGTAAATGTACTCCGCGTTTTCCGACCGATCGCCCATGGCGGCTGCTTCGGCGACTTTGGCGGTAACCTCGGGGCGCTTCTGCTTCCACAGAAACTTTAATTCGTCGGCCAGCACGCGTTGACCTTCGGGCGTCACGTAGGGCGTCGATTTCTCGCGCGGTAGTCGATAGCGGCTCACTTGAGGACCGAGAGTGTGTCCGGATACGGTGGACCGAGCAATCCTCGATTGGTGACGAAGCCGGTGACCAGCGCCCGGGGGGTGACGTCGAAGCCAGGATTGCGGATTTGAATGTGCCCGGGGATCTCCAGGCCTTCAAAGCTGCGGACCTCCTCTGCGGGACGTTCTTCGATCTCGACATCGACGCCCCGTGGGGTGTCGGGATCGAAGGTCGAAGACGGACACGCAACGTAGAACGGAATGTCGAAGTGATCGCACAGAATCGCCAGCGTGGCCGTGCCGATCTTGTTCACCACGTCGCCGTTCGCGGTCACCCGGTCGGCGCCAACGATCACTAGATCCACCTGACCCCCGGCCATTAGATGGCCTGCGGCGTTGTCGCAGACCAGCGTTACATCAATGCCGGCGCGGTCGAGTTCCCAGGCGGTCAGGCGGGCGCCCTGCAGTACCGGCCGCGTTTCGTTGGCGAACACCCGAAACCGGATACCGCTGCGGTGAGCCAGGTACATGGGGGCCGTCGCCGTACCCAACTCGGACACTGCCAGGGCCCCGGCGTTGCAGTGGGTCATGATGGAGCTGCCTTCTTTGATGAGTTCGACCCCGGCAGCACCAATGGCGCGGCAGATGCGTCGATCCTCGGCGTGCAACGCTTCGGCCTCGGTGCGCAATCGCAGATAGTTGGTATCGGCGTCGAGGGTGGGATCGAAGCGCGCCATGACGCGCTTGACTGCCCAGGCGAGATTCACCGCGGTGGGCCTGGCGGAGGTCAGCGTGGCTGCGGCGCTGGTCAGGCGCTGTTGCAGCGAGTCGTCGCCGCCGGCTTCCCTGGCCGCCAGCACCACGCCGTACGCCGCGGCGATTCCGATCGCTGGTGCGCCGCGTACGCGCAACTCGCGAATGGCGGTCGCTACGCTGTGCACGCCAGTCTGAACATCGTAGTGAACCGTTCCAGGCAGCAGCCGCTGATCGAGAATCTCCAGCGTCTCGTGGCGCCAGCGAACCGGTTCCGGAATCGGCTTCGGGGCCGGCTTCGGACTGGAATTGTGGGGGAAACCTGTGGTGCCCTCGACTGCTGGCATGGGTGTAGAATTCCGGTCCCATCGAACGCCGAAGCATGCCACTTCGCCGTACCAATCGCTGGAAAAAATTGGATGCAGATCGAAAAAGCGGCGGGCGCGTTGGGCGCCTATTTGAGTGGTGTCGATATTGAGGATGCGGTCACGTCCGAGGATGCATTCTCGGCGATCCGGGCGGCGCTGATCGAACACCAGGTTCTGTTCCTGCGTGATCAACCGATTGCGCCCCAGCGCTTGTACGAGTTTGCCCGCATGTTCGGTTCTATCGAGGGGCACCCTGCCTACGCAACAGTCGAAGGTGCGGGTGACGTGCAGATCCTGGAAAGCACGCCGGAGAATCCCTCGAAAATCGAGAAGTGGCATTCGGACATGACCTTCCGGAGTACGCCACCCATGGCAACCGTGTTGCACGGCAAGGTGATCCCGAAGTTCGGGGGCGATACGCTGTTCGCCAGTATGTATGCGGCCTATGACGCGCTCTCTGAGCCGATGCGCGAACTGCTCGACCCGTTGGTGGCGGTACATGACTTCAGGCACGGATTTGCCGAAAGTCTGGCCGAACCGGGAGGCGCGGAGCGGTTGGCCGATGCGGTGGCGGCGAACCCACCGGTGGAACACCCGCTGGTGCGAACGCACCCCGAATCTGGCCGCCAAGCGTTGTACGTGAACCCCTTGTTCACCACGCGAATCAAAGGCTTGGCGCCGGCGGAGAGCAGGGCATTGCTCGAGTTTCTCTATACCCACATGGTGACCGAAGAGTTTACCGTGCGACTCAACTGGCAACCGGAGACGATCGCGATCTGGGACAATCGTTGCACGCAACACAAGCCCGTCAACGACTTCTTTCCGCAGCACCGGCGTCTGCACCGGGTGACCGTGGCCGGCGATCGCCCCCATTGAGCATGGCTGCGCCGCGCATGCGAGGCGTTGAGCTGCGGCCGTTGTCCGGTGCGCTCGGCGCCGAGGTTCTGGGCCTGGATGTGAACCGATTGGATACCAGCGGGGCTGCCTGGTTGCGTGCCGCGTTGCTCGAACACCAGTTGCTGGCGATACGTGGGCAACAACTCGAACCGAGGTCGTTCAGCGATTTTGCCGGCTTGCTCGGTAAGCGCGAGGTGTACCCCTTCAGCGAGCCGATAGACGAAGATCCGTTCGTGGTGCCAATCGTCAAAGAGCCGGATGATCAAGAGGTGTTCGGCGGCATCTGGCATACCGACAGCAGCTATCTGGAGAAGCCACCGAGTCTGACGCTGTTGCACGCGGTGGAGCTTCCGGTACAGGGTGGCGACACGTTGTTCGCCAATATGTACGCGGTATTCGAGTCGCTGTCCCCGGCGCTGCGCGAGGTCCTGTCGCGGCTGCGTGGGATCTATACAGCCGACCTGGTGCACGGCTCGTCCGGAGCGTTCGCCGCAGCGGCGGGGGCGGATCGCAATCGGCGGGAACCGGACGATGTACCCGCGGAGGTGTCCCACCCCATCGTGCGCACTCATCCGGAGACCGGTCGCAAAGCGATTTATGCGGGTCTGGCGCACACCCGTGAATTTACCGGGTTCACGCGCGCCGAAAGCCTGCCGCTGCTCGAGTATCTTGACGGGGTTGCGCGCCTGCCCGAATTTGGCGCGCGGCTGGCATGGCAAGCCGGCACGGTGGCGATCTGGGACAACCGCTGCGTGCAACACTATGCCCTGGACGATTACCCTGGTGAACGCCGCGTGATGCACCGGATCATTATTGCGGGAGACCGGCCGGTCTGATCGGCCATCTGAGCGGCAAGAGGAGGAACGGGTGGCAGACAAGCGGCGAAAACTGGGTTTCGAGACCCGCGCCATTCATGCCGGGCAGCGCCCGGACCCGACGACCGGGGCGATCATGACCCCGCTGTATCTCAGTTCTACGTTCGCGCAATCCGAACCCGGCAAACATCAGGGTTTCGACTACTCGCGCAGCGGCAACCCGACCCGCCTGGCTTTTGAAACCTGCGTGGCCGACCTCGAGGGCGCCCGTTATGGCTATGCCATGGCATCGGGTTGCATCGGGGCTACCACCATCGTGCATCTGCTGTCGGCGGGTGATCACGTGGTGGCTTGCGATGACATGTACGGAGGTACGTTTCGGCTGTTCGATAAGGTGTTTGCGCGCCAGGGAATTCAGTTCAGCTACCTGGATCTCACCGACCCGGGCGCGCTGGAGTCGGCACTGCAGCCGTCGACGAAGCTGCTCTGGCTGGAGACGCCGACCAACCCGCTGCTGAAAATCATGGACATCGCTGCCCTGTCGGATGTTGCTCATGCGCAGGGCGTCCACGTGGTGGTCGATAACACCTTCATGAGCCCATACTTCCAGCAGCCCCTGGCGCTGGGCGCCGACATGGTTCTGCACTCGACCACCAAATACATCAACGGTCACAGCGATCTGATCGGTGGGGTGGTGATCACCGATGACGATGAGCTGGCCGAGCAGCTCGGTTTTCTGGCTAACGCCCTGGGCGGGGTGCAGAGCACCTTCGATTCGTATCTGTGCCTGCGCAGCCTCAAGACCCTTGCAGTGCGCATGTGCGCCCACGAAGCGAACGCGCTGCAGATCGCGCGCTTCCTGGAGGCGCATCCCCGTGTCGACCGGGTCGTCTATCCGGGTCTGCCGAGCCACCCGCAGCACGACCTGGCAGCGCGGCAGATGAGCGGCTTCGGCGGCATGCTGGCCGTCTACCTGAAAGGCGACCTCGAAACGGCCCGACGGGTGCTGAGCCGCGTTGAACTGTTCACCCTCGCAGAGAGCCTTGGCGGTGTCGAATCGCTGATCGAACACCCGGCCATCATGACCCACGCCAGCGTCGACCCAGCGCAGCGACGTGCCATTGGCATCGACGATACGCTGTTGCGGATCAGCGTCGGGATCGAGTCGGTGGATGATCTGATCGATGATCTCGATCGGGCGCTGGTTGCTCGATGAACAAGGGCGCGTCGGCCGAGGTCATCGACGATATCGATCGGCACGTGGGCGAAGCGGGATCCATCGACCGCGCGGCAGGCCCCATGGGTATCTACCTGGCGTGGTGTGCAAACCTGGATCTGTTGTCCGATGGGCTGAAGCAGGGCATCGCCGGCGAGGTGGTAAGGTTGCGCATGCGCGATCTCAAGCCAGTCGAGTTTCTGATCAAAGCGACCGCCGGAACACTGCGGCGCGAGCACTTGAACGAGGTGGGACTCCGATTTACCGAGCGCTACTACGCGAGATACCTCGACGACTATGCGGCTGCGTTGAACCTCGAAGCTTCGTCGGTTTATGACGTCGAAGACAGCTGGGATAATTACGATCGGGTCGCACCCGAACTGACCCGTCGGTTGTACCGGCGCCGCGGTCAACGAGCGAAGCACTGGTGGCAACGTTTCGGAGGGCGAAACCATGGCTGATACCAATCCACAGACGGATCACCCGGAACTCAGTGCCGAGAACCGCGACATCTGGAACGCCAATGCCAAGTGGTGGGATGAGCGTGTTGGCGATGGCAACGATTTCCAGAACTATCTCATCGAACCCGCCAGCGAAACCTTGCTGGAAATTACGCCCGGTGAGAGCGTGCTGGACATTGCCTGTGGCGCGGGGCGTTTCACCCGGCGTATGGCCGAACTTGGGGCACGCGTCACGGCCTTCGATCAGGCGGCCGCGTTCATCGAGCGGGCGCGTGAGCGTTCGAAGGAGTTCGAGATCGATTTTCGCGTGCTGGATGCAGGCGAAGATGAGGCGTTGGAACAGTTCCCGGACGGCGGATTCGACAAGGCCGTATGCACCATGGCGCTGATGGACATGCCCGATGTCGAGCCGTTGTTCCGGAATTTGAGGCGGCTGCTGCGACCCGGTGGCTGCTTCGTGTTCACGGTCACGCATCCTTGTTTCCACTCCGCCGGCGTCGCCAGCGTGGCGGAGCAGTCCGAGAACGCCGAAGGGCGTTTGATCACGCGCAGCGGCATCAAGATATCTCGTTATCTCACCCCGTTTGCGCGCAAGAGCGAAGGGATTCTCGGTCAGCCGGTGCCTCAGTATGTCTTTCATCGCCCCTTGCAAGTGTTGTTAGGGTACGGGTTTCGCTACGGAATGGCCGTAGACGGATTGCTCGAGCCGCGCCTCCCCGAGCTGGAGACGATGTCGGATGTCAGTTGGAAGCAGATGACTGAACTGCCGCCGGTGATGGCAGTGCGGATGCGGCGGATCTAAGGTGCTCGAGCGCACGGCCGAGGTGCAGCAAGCGCGCGACAAATGGCAGTGGCGAGGTCAGGCGCGGCCGGATTTTGCCCATGCTACGGGGCACGGCGAAGAATCGGTCTGGGACTACCCCAGACCACCGATCATTGCGCCGGACTTTCGGCACGTCCTGGTGCGCGCAGATGCGACGGTGATTGCGGAGTCCGATGACGCTATCCGGGTACTTGAAACCGCCGGACCGCCCACCGTGTACGTTGCGGCAGAATCGGTGCGAATGGAGTATCTGGTGTCGAACGGCACGCAATCGACGTGTGAGTGGAAGGGGATCGCCGAAGAATTCGATGTGGTGGTTGGCGATCTGACAATTCCCTCGGGGGCCTGGTGTTACCGGGACACGTTCCCGGAATTCGAAGCATTGGCTGGCTGGTTCTCGTTCCACCCGGCGTTGCTCGACTGCCGGATCGACGGCGAGATCGCCTATCCACAACCGGGGACCTTCTACGGCGGCTGGGTGACCCGGGAAATCATCGGTCCGTTCAAGGGCGAGCCGGGCAGCGAATCCTGGTGATCGACTTCGATCCGCGCGCGGCGCACATCGTGCGTCCCTACGAAGGCGAATATCCATGGGACCTGCTGCTGCAAGCCGACCCGTCGCGTGCGCGCATTGAGGGTTATCTCAGCGACGAGCTGACCCGGATCGCCAAGGTGGATGATGAAGCGATCGCTGTGTATGCGCTGGCTCGGCACGCGCCCACGCACTTCGAGCTGATGAACATCGCGGTGCGGGAGGATTACCGGGGATGCGGACTCGGCCGCCGCCTGATCGGCCATGCGCTGGGGCTGGCCGAATCGAAGGGGGCGCGGGTCGTCGACGTCGGCACTGCCAACTCGAGCCTCCACAACCTCGCCTTCTATCAACGCAACGGGTTTCGAATCGTCGGGGTCGACGCGGATTTCTTTACCCGGCACTATCCTGAGCCGATCATCGAGGATGGCATCCAGGCGCGCGATATGATCCGCCTGCGTCTGGAGCTGACGCCGGAATGACTGATCGGACAGGACACTAAGGCATCACGCCGACGTAGCGCGCGGCCGGCCGGATCAAACGGTTGTCCACCCGAGATTCCATGAAGTGCGCGAGGTAGCCGAACACGCGTGCCATGGCAAAGGCGGTAGTAAAGAAGTCCGGCGGCAATCCCGCTGCGCGATACACTACGCCTTTGTAGAACTCGAGATTCGCGTACAGCGATTTGCCGTTCTCGAGCATGCGCGTGCGAAACCGGGCTTCGATTGCCTCGAGGATCTGGAAGGTTGCCTGCAGGGGTGATTCGCGCGACAGCTCGGCGGCGAGTTCCTTGACGAACCGCGCCCGGGGATCGAGCACCTTGTACTCACGGTGTCCCATGCCCATGATCTTGCGCCCCTCGGCCAGGCAGTGGTCCACGAAGTCGGCCGCGGCGGCAGGATCTCCCACCTCGTCGGCCATTGCCAGCGCCGCTTGGTCGGCGCCTCCGTGCAGCGGCCCGTGCAGCGCGGCGAAACCCCCGGCGAGGCTGTTCTGAACGTCGGCGAGGGTGCTGGCGATGACCCGGGCAGTGAACGTGCCGGCGTTGAACCCGTGCTCAATCTGCAGGATCTGAGTCACGTTGAACGCCTCGCACAGCTGCTCACTCGGATCGGCGGTACCGGCCTGAATCAGGAAGCGGGTGTTGTAGTCGAGTACGTCGATTGGATAGTCGATCATCGGCTTGCCCGCGCGCAGGCGCAGCAGTCCTGCGATCAGTGCGGGCAGTTTCGCGGCCACGCGAAAACCCGCCGCGGCATCTCCGAAGCGCTCGAAGCCAGGACCGCCGCCCAGCAAGAGGGTTAGACCGGCCAGGATCTGCATCGGGTGGGCGCCGCTCGCTGCGGCCTCTCCTAACAACCTGACCTCGTGTTCCGTGAGCGCACCGGCCGCGCGCAACTCGTCGGCGAGCCCAGCGGTGGTGTCTGCGACCACCAGGCTGACCACCTCGACGAAGGGTCGCTTCACCAACGCCGCGATCGGTTGGCCCCGATAGGAGAGTTGGCCGGCGGTGCCCTCTACCAGGCAGATTGCCGTGTCGTCGACCTCCAGACCCTCGAGCCCTTTTACGATGCTGTTCATTTTCCGGTTTTCCTCGTGCAATCAGGTGCCACGTCGGCGCTCCATCAGCGCTTCGTCAGGCCAAAAGAAGGCTATCTGTCGGGTCGCGTCGAAAGAACACCGGCGTGCTTATGGGTTGGCCAGATCTGCTTATCCATCAGTGGCGCTGATGGAGCGATAAGCGTGGGTGTTGGCGACGGCGGCCCGCCTGTGTAAAGGTTAGCGCGGGCGCGGAGGCGCACGGAATCGTGCGAGCAACATGCAGATTGAGCGAAATGAGATTCGCGTGTTCAGCGCGGTTGTCGAAGCAGGCGGCTTCAGCCGAGCGGCGGAGCGGTTGAACGTTTCGCAGTCCGCGGTGAGTCAGACCATAGCCAACCTGGAACACAAGTTGAATGCGCCACTGCTGGTGCGGGGTCGCAAGCCAACGCTCACCGAAGCTGGAATTCGACTGCACAGCTATGCGCAGACGGTCATCCACGAGGAGGCGATTGCACTCGAGGATATCCAACAGATTAAGACGGGGGCGCTGTCGACCCTGAATCTGGCCATGAGCAGCGTGGTCAACCGGTTTCATGGCACGGAGCTGATGCTGGAGTTCTGTGAGCGCAACCCCTTGACCCGGCTGAAGCTGGATGTCGCACCCAGTCGCGAGATCATCGCGGGTGTCGATGAGGGGCGTTGGGAGCTGGGCTTCGGGCCCTTTCAGCGGCAGATGCCGGGACACTTCGTCGCCCGTGGGTTCTTTACCGAGCAGCGCGTCCTGGTGGTGCATCGCTCTCACCCCAAGTTCGAACTGCTGATGCACGACTCCAACCCGACGCTGACGGAGGTCTCGCTGATCACCTCGTATCTCGATGACGCGGCGAAGCGGCCTGGCCTGGAGCGGTTGCGTGACCTGTTCGGCAGCGTCTGGGAGGTGAGCCACCTCGATCTGCGTCTGGCGCTGGTGGACGCCGGTAAAGGGGTAACCTTCGTTCCGGACACACTGCTCCCGGAATTCGATCAGTTGATACCCGTTCCCAACCTGAACTTCGGCACCATCGAACGAACCGTGGGCATCTATTACAAACGCCACCAACCGCTCTCGGAGGGCGCCAAGCGCTTCGTCGCGATCTGTGACGCACGGTTCGCTGCCCTCCCCCCGGCACCCTAGAATTGGACATCCATCAAAGTTCGGGACACCCATTGGGATACCCAATGGGTGTCCCGAACTTTGATGGATGTCCAATTCTAGGGTGCCGGGGGGAGGGCAGCGAACCGTGCGTCACAGA
>Ga0114948_10000015_pt1 | contig 44655 bp, 63 predicted proteins | sample CR04metaG_FD_83877 | JGI IMG/M metagenome (GOLD analysis project Ga0114948, IMG submission 83877) | Deep subsurface microbial communities from Mariana Trench to uncover new lineages of life (NeLLi) - CR04 metaG | ecosystem: Environmental > Aquatic > Marine > Ocean trench > Sediment | place...
GCGATGGGCGTCCCGGTATGCGAAGCTGCCGCCCGGGGAGCGCCAGGCGGTTTTGGCTGCGATCCTGGCTTCAGATCCTGAATAGATAAAAACGTCTATGAGCGATCGTGCGATCGGGGCAGCGATATCGGATAGCCAGGGCCGACTATGCTCGAGCGCCGGCAATCATAGCCGGCCTCGGCTATGCTAGCTACCATCGTCAAAAATATCTATGGGGACCGCATAGTTAAATTTATCTATAGGATCCCCAACTCCCTTTTCAAATAGCACTCAGGATTGCCTGCGTTTCCGGATTGCAGGCGGGACCACCTCCTTTTCCGAATAGGAGGCGCGATAACCTCGCCTTCCGAATCGCAGGCGCGATTGCCTTCTTTTTCGAATCGCAGGCGCGATCACCTCCGTTTCCGGATTGCAGGCGTGATCGCCTTCTTTCCCGAACCACAGGATCGATTGCCTTTTATTCAGGAATCCTCCTCCGGGACCGTTTTATTATGGTCCTCGATGCAGGCCACCAGCTGCTTTTTAATCGCCCTCTGCTGCGTCATATAAGCCCGCATGGCCTGCAAATTTTCGGCCAGCGCGGCGTATAGATCGGAGCTAAACCAATAGCCCCACACCTCGCTGGCATCCATTACCAGCGTCGGCGGCGTATCCTTTAAATTCAGGGCGTCGGGCTTTTGGGTAGTAGCCGAGCAAATGACAATAGTGGGCTTTTCGTTAATCACTACATCGGCGGGCTTCGGGGAAAAAAGCGAGCAACCAGCGAGAGCCCCCAGGATTAGCAGAGCAGGCACCGTTTTATTCACGGCTTTCCTCCTCGATATCGGCCCACACCTTCGTCGTCGCCTTCCGGGCCAGGCGCTCCAAGAGCCCCGGTTTGGCCTGGGTCAAGCGATTGATTCGGGCGCGGTCCTCCAGTACCTCGGTGGCCTTCGTTTCACTATCTCGCGCCGCCTGCAGCTCCGTTTGCAGCTCAAGCTGGCGCTCGCGTTCGGTAGCCAGGGCAGCCTCCATGCGCTCCAGCTGTTTTTGGGATAGATCGGCCCTGACCTTCTCCTTCGTATAATTGCCCTCGGCGACTACCCGGGCCTCGATTTGGCTGTTGACGATATAGCCGCCCATTCCGATCAGCCCGCCGCCCAGCAGCACGACGATCAATATAACCTGTATATTCATTTCGGGTCGCTGGGGCCCGTCCTAAAATAATTATTTGTTAGGGCTCCCAGCACCGTGGTAATGGTCCCCAGGATAATAGCCGGGAATCCGGCCAGGGCCAGGGCCACCGCCTGGTTGGTAATGGCTGCCCAATCGTACTCCATAAACCAATTGACGACATAGAACCACGCGTAAATCGAAAACCCATAATACCCGGCTATCAGGACCCGGGGCACGATCCGCAGGGCATTCATTCGCTGTCCCGCGCGTATCCAGGGGTCGGTGGATAGCGGCTCGGTCATGGGATGTTTTCTAGTATCCTGGTAAATAGCCGGTCGCGCTGTATTCGCAAATCGGCCAGGGCGCTTTCCCGCTCGCGTAGGGTGCGCTGATCCCGGTCGGTCCACGCACCCGGGCTGGCCACGCGCTCGCGGTTGGATTCGAATACTTCGTTATCCAGGTCCCGGATGCGAAGGTCCAGCACCACCAGGGTAAGCCCGTCCACCGAATTAGCGGTCGCCTTTACCGTGGCTGTATTCGCCTGGACGGTCCGGCTTATACTTTCAAATTGCTGCTGTACCTGCTCCTGCACCGCCAATACATCGGCGTCGGTGGCATATTTTAGGTCGATCAATTGGTCGCCGGCGGACCAAACCGCAGCGCCCAGCCCGCCGAATATAATTGACACGATAATGCCGATAATAGCCAGCTGGGATTTGGCGCTTCTATCGGTGAATTTTACATTAATCTGCTCTCGGGCGGTCATGGCTAGTCCTCGGCTTGCGGGCGCTTCAGCGCGTGGGTCCTTTGAATATGCCCGACATCGGCAAGGGTCTGGTCTTCGGTCGAGCCATCCCGGTCAAAATCCCCTCCCCAGGTAATTACGACGTCCTCGAGGGTGGCCGCTGCCATGATGACGCCGGCCAACATTGAAAATAGCTTTGTATCCGACCAGGGTATGCCTTTTTTACCATTGCGGAGCGTAATCCAGGGTGCGAAATCTACCGCCTCGGAGCAGGGCTCGAAATTTTCGTCCTCGGCGTTATGGTAGGAGGAGGGCCAGCGGGCATTCGTAAAGCGCGGGTCGATTCCATTCTGCTGCTCCTTGTCCCGGAAGCCGTGGACTATGGTTATGTCAATCGCCTCCGGCGTGAGCTTAATTGCCCGGAGCATTACCCGCCGTAATTCGACGTGGCATGATTGCAGCTTTATTAGGCTGGCGTCACCGTAATTGTGGTCCCTTGCCATAATAGCCTCGCAGTAATTTTTCGGGGATTTTACTCTGATTTGATCCCGGGCACAAAAAAAGCCCCGCAGCATAGAAAACGAAAAAAAATAAGCTGCAGGGCTTTCGCTTGCGACTAGCACCGGCGGTGGGGGACACACGGCCCGCCGCCTTCAGCCGGAGCGCCTAGTGCTTCGTCACGTTGCCTGGTCGGGGCGTTACCCGGGGCGGCTTGCCTTCCGTGGGCGGTGTGGCCGTATTTCGCATTAATTTCAGCATGATACTGGCAATAATCCCTTTAGAAAGGCCCCTTGCTATTAGCCGCCGCTCGAATCGGCGTCCTTGCCAGATACCATAAGCATAGCCCAAGAAGAAACCGCCAGCCAGAATCCAGCCCCAATGAATCAATTAATTATCCTCTTGTCCGGCGGCAGCCGGGTGAACCATAGGTCCGTCAGCTGCTTATCCGGGAGCGCTGGAATTTTACTCTTGAATCGCCGATTAAGCGCGTTCATTTCGACCTCCATCCAAAAGCCCGCCACGTCCCGGACGTATATTCGCAGCGTATGCAGCTCGATTTCCGGCGGCATTTGGCTCTCGCATTCTACCAGGACCTCCGGCAGCGTTTCTATCGCCTGCGGTATCTCCGGGTGATCGGGTCCCGGGTGCATATCGACCACCATCAATAGCCCCGGCTGACCATCGATGGGCGGCTGCCAGAACCACGCGATCCTGGCGTCAATCACGGAATAGCTCCGCCTGCCCCGATTGATCGGCAATGCGCCACAGGTAGATCGGGCGATTATAGCGCCCCGGTACCTTGCCGGTGCTGACGATAAAGCCGTCGCGGTATAGATTCGAAAGCGCTCGCCTGGCCGATGTTACCGGAGCCCGGGGCAGGACGTGGCGCGATATATCCTCGCAGCTAAATTCGACCCGGCGATTATGCCGCATAAATTCCAGCACGCGGTTATCCTGGCCTTCGGCCTGGACCTTGTATATGACCAGGGTAGCCCCGCCGGCATCCAGGGTGTTGTGGTACGCGTGGCCGTTCACCGTACTGAAGTGGTGATATCTTGGAAGAAATAAACGCCGAATACCTCGCGCGTTAATTTGGATTCGCGGGCGATATCCCGGAGGGCAGCCATATTCGGCTCCAGCACGTGGGTCGGTAATTTGCCCTCCCCGACCGCCAGGGCCAGCGCTTTCAAATCCCGGACCTCGGCTGCCCATTTTTTCGATGTAATAACCGAGGCCTCCTGTCCCCGGCTTGCGGCTACCTTCGCCGGCGCTGCCACGGCCTCGACCTTTTTTTCCGCGGCTTCGGTAATTTGCTCGGCTACCGGGGCAGCCTCGACGCCCGCCTTTTTATTCAGGGCGGCTGCCAGCTCCTGCGCCTCCCGGCGCTCGGCCTCGGCCAGCAACCGTTCCTGCCGGCGCTTTTCATCGGCGATCAGCTGCTGGGCCCGAGCAAATGTGTTCATCTTCTTTTTTGCCAGGCCCACTATTTCATCGATCCGGTCCCGGGGCGTTTTGAACATGGCGTTGATTTCGCTGACGACCCCGGTCAAAGGCTTCACCAATGATAGCCGCTTATCCTCCAATTTCCGGCGGCGGTGGTTCATCATTTTGACTAGATCGCCCAGCTGGCCCTGCGTCTCCTCGTCGGTAACATCGATGCCCTCCAGCGTACCGGCAAAGGCGGCGATATCTGTCACGATTGGTACGAGCTCGGCACAGGCGAGTGAATGTTGTGATGCTGTTTCCATAGTGTCCTCCGGGCCTCACGCCCTTTGATTTACTTCATTAATAATTCAGCTTCGCGGGTCGTGATATAAGTACGCAACGCGGGCTCAAAATCAAGCGGAATTTCGTCCCGCAATGCCGTCAACATATCGATAGTTTTACAGGCGGTCAGCGCCCTGGCGAAATCGGCCAGCGTCCTCCCGTCCTCCGTGATTTTTTCGTCCTGCCGGCGGCTAACCGATTCCTGTGATTCTACCGAGCGCCCGTCTAGCTCCTTTCGGGCGGCGGCTAATAGATCGGGCTTGTCATCGATGTTGGAGCAAATCCACTGCAGGTAGCCATCGTCCACCTCGCCCCACTTTTTACCCTTCTCCTTGCCAATCGTACAGTGGGTCGCGACATTGTATTGGGCGGTGCTTTTCGGAAATGCGCTCTCGGAGCGGTCCTCGCCAGCCTGGTATGGGTCCGCCACCGCCCGGTCGCCGAATTGCTCGGGCGGCATATCCTCGACGTCCTGCGTGAACACCTCGGATAGCCCGCCGGCATTTAATACGGCATCGATCAGCGAGCTTTTCTTCGCCATTTTGAGCGCCTTATTTATGTCGCCGGAATCCTGGTCGAGCGTCCGGGCACCGATTCCCTCCGAGACGGTATTGCCGGCCATATCTAGCAGCTGGCATTTAAGCAGGATCATTACCGACCCGCCGCGTACCTTGTCCAATTCGGCATCGAGCGTGGGCCAGGTAGATCGCAGGCCCATCATGCCCGACAGCTTTTCGGCACCCGATTTCCACAGGCTGGGCTTGCTAAAGTGGTATGCATTCGTGCAATTCCAGGGCTCCGGGCATTTGTCCTTTTTCACGACGTGGATGCGACCCCAATCGACGCCCTCCTTCAGCTCGCGGCGCAACCATTCCATAAGCGCCGCCCGGTTTTTACCGCGCCGGGCCAGGCCGGCTTTGAATTTGGCTGGGGATATATCGAAGGCCGAGCGGATTTCTATAGCCTGGCCGTTGGATGAGGGGACCTCTTTGGCCTCGCCCTCGATGATTTCTAGTGCGCTGTCATTCATTGAATACTCCTGCAAAGTGAAGCCCGATTGTAGCATCCCCCGCGATACCCGGCGACCTATTTAGGGCAAAAATGACCGTATTCAAAAGGGAATGAATCGGACCGCCGCCATTGGGTAGTATTGCAGAAAATCAGGGTGCAATCGTAGTACACCTGAATCGATAAATTCTGTGCCCATCGCCGCCTGCCGCAGCGCCCGCAAGGGTATACCTTCCGATAATGGGTCGTGAAAAGCAGGGGCGTTTCTAAATTATCGTCCGTATATTTTACCAGGGGCTGAATCCTGGCGTGGTAGATATGGACCACCATCATTCGTCTTCGTAGCGGATCTCGAACAGCCATATATAAAAGCGATTCCACCAGGTATTCGGCACCGATACTACCTGGCCTTTAAATTGGCCGATGACTATCTGTTCCCAAACGGTGCCCCAGCGGTCGCCCTGCTCAATGATGGCTCCATAATGGTGCTGCCGGGGCACGTAAGGCCCGGTAATTAATACCTTCATTCGATCACCTCCCACATAGAATAGGCCCGTCGACACAGATATAGCCGCCGTGGACCAGGTAATTGGCGACCAGGATTAGCGCGAGCGTTGTAATGCATAAAAATAAAATTTCCCTCACAGGAGCGAATGCTGGTCGTCGGCGCTTTTGATCGACGAGAGCAAATCGCCGAGCCGGTAATCGATTTTTGAAATACCGCTGCCGTCGAGCGAATCGCCGACCCCCAGCCAATTACTCAGCCGGGCAGCCGAATTGATCCGGCCCACGTGAATCCATTTATTCAGGATTTTAGCAGCGGCCACCGCGCTGGTACATTCAGGGGATATTTTGAAGTTATCGGTGCCGCCGACAAAGACCGCTTCTATTTTGCTCCAGGGAATCGTCAGCGCCCCGATCCCGTCCTGCAGTACCAGGGCCCGGGGCAGCCCTTCGGTGACCGTTTCGAATTGCTCGAATAGCTCCAGGGTGCGCCTGGCATCGCCGACTATATCCGGCAGGCATACGAATACGGGTTTATTTTCCCGGGCCTCGACCAGCATCCGCGTCCAGGTACGCTCGCGAAATGAGGTGAAGCAGCCATTATCCAGGCCATACGGTCGCTTGGTGATTTTATGCCGGGATATCGGCGTCCGCAGCTGCCAGAAATCCCAGCCAAATAACGCCTCCCTTTTGAGTATCGTTTGCTCGGCGCAATCGAGCATTATTCTCACGGGCGAATGCTGGCGACATCGATGCCCGCGTGGGTGCCGGTAATGCAAAGCCGCCGGCAGCCTAATTTGCGGAATAGCTCGTCGGCTATCGCCTCCTGATAAATCGGGTCCAGGGCGTATTTATCCAGCATTTCGGATATATCCTCGCACATAATAAACTCCTCACTTTCGATTTTGAGCGAGTATTCAATCGGGTTTCCGTCATTCGGGCAGGCGGCTGTAAAGCGGGTCGTGTATATATTCATCGGGGAAAATCGTCCAGCCGGGGTCCGGCTATCTCTTCCCAAAAATTCGAGTCAGGCGGCTTTCTAAATATCCGCCCGAAATTAGTCAGCGCCAATAGCCCGCGCTCCCCCGGCATCCAGGATACCTGTATAAAAAATTCGGTGTCGCCGCTGGCCTGGTGCATCAAAGCCGCCACGATATCGGCCCTCATATAATGGACCGTTGGCGCGTCGCTTTCCGGCGGCTCGGCAGGCAGCCGGTCGGCTACCCGCTCGTCTATAAATATCGCTTCAGGCGCACTCATAAAGCAGCTCCCATTCCATAGTCCGGTCCGAGCCGCAATTCCGGCAGCGATATTCGACCTTCATAGGTAGAAACGGCTTACCAGGCTTAAGGTTTACCACGCTGGGGATACGGTCGCCCTCGGCTATTGGTATGTGCACTGTTTGAATTAATAGGCCGTGGCAGGCTTTGCACGGACCCAATATTTGACCTTCCATAACGTCCTCCATTCGGTCTCACGCCGAATTAAAACGCCGAAGGCTGGCTACGGCCTCACGCCGCAAATGGATTACTGTGATTAAAAGGGTGCCAGCCCCCGGCAAAAAAATTACGCTGCCCGAATCTCGCCGGAAAATTCCGGGTCATAAATCAGGGCCAGCGGTACCAATCCCTTATATAGCTCAAAAAGAGCCCTCGCGGTTTTTCGTTTCGGCAGCGATTTGCCGTCCTCGATCCGATATAGCGTCGCGCGGTCGCAATCGACCGCCAGCGCTACTCGGGCTGCGGTAAGCCCGGATTGTGCCCGGGCCTCTCGTAATGTAATGCTGCTCATAATCATATACCTCGTATCTATGGCGGGACTGTAGCACGCCCCGCGTCAAATTAAAATAAATTAGGGTGGCCGCTATTCGCCCCACTCCACCGTATCGTATCCCTTCTCAGGAAAAAAAAGGGCGTATCCGGTGTCCGTCAAGTGCCCGGGGCCGTATCCCTCCTCCGCATTCATGTGGGGCTCCTGCAGAATGCCGCGCCCGTTTGGCCTGTGCATATCGGAATAAGCGCCTGGGAGGGAGGGCTGAACTATCAAATCCAGCCAGTAACTATTCGGAATAATCACCGGGCGGGCCTATGATGCCAACCACTCGTCGTAGGATTTCGGCGGGGCATCGTCGGTTTGCGCCAGGTAAATTTGATAGCGGTCGTCTAGCTTGCCCTCCCGCGCTAGTATCTCCCGGTCCGCCTCCTCAATCGGCACCAATAAATCGGTGATTACATTACTCCGGGGCTCCGTAATATCCTCGTCCACCGGCTCGCCACAAATAAAACAATTAGCCCCGGCGGGCGAGGGGTCTTTGGAAGCCAAAAAAGGCAATTCGCCGGTAAAATAATTCTCCAGCAAATTGCACTCTTCCATATCTGGCTCGCATTTTTCGCATACGTCAAAATCTGATTTGAGGGTTATCCTGGTCATTATGTGCGCTCCTTCAGGTATGGGTAGCCGCATTCGGGCTCGATGAATGGGCTGCCGTCCATATCGGTGACCGGGTATTGAACATACCGGTCGGCGGCTTTTTTAAAATGGCGCTCCTTCATCCACGTTTTCATGCCGATATAATGGCAGTACTCTTTCGAATGCTGCCGCTCGCCGCGCTTGTGAAATTCGTCGCTGGCGTTGCGCTCTTTTTTGATTAATTTACTCATGGTATTGCTCCGGTTAAAAATCGATTTATAGGTGTACGTTGGCCTCGCCTTCGGGGTCTACATCGGCGAGTACTAGATCGACCGCCATATCCTCGTCCTCGCTAAAATGGCAAGGGTGGATTTGCTGGGCAAGGTATCGGGCTATATATGCTTCCAGATTGTGCAGGTCGCCAAAATCGCCCCAGCCCAGCCCATCGGCGTGGCCTTCCAATTCGTCAAGCCTGGTGCCGATATTCATCATAAGCCCGCGTATGCGGTGAATTTTCCGCTCGATGGCGGCTGTCATTTTGGGTTGCGAATATTTCATTAATCCACCTCTACGTCGGCGGTTTGGCGACCCATTTTAAAAGCCTCTTCTAGCATTTCCTTGATTGCCCATACTCCGACGTCGTGGAAATCCAGGCTGTCGCTGTTGCGGATATCGAGGGTCACAATGCCATGCTGCGCGGCTATGTGTTCAATACTCATTTGCATCATTGATTTACTCATTAGAATTGCTCCGAATTTTCGATAGTTGATAATTGAGCGCGGGCTTCGCTATTGAATGTCGCGCCTTCGTATTCGATCTCTTCGCGGCGGTCATATACAAATGTTTCGTAGCCCTTCGCGGTTTTGCGGTATCCGAATACGTGGACCGGGTTGGGCGTGAGGTTTTCCAATTTCGTGTAGCATTGGTCCCGGTCGTATTCAAATCTATTATTTAATGTAATCATTTTGCGTAATCCTTTTTTCGTTTGTACCCTCTAAGTGTAGCACCGCACGCGACTAAAGCGAGTTATATCGAGCATAAAAGAGACGAAAAACAGGCGAAAAATAGTAGTTTTATGGCTTGCTATTGTCGCGCGGTACGCTACAGTTATAGTTCCGAAAACGAAATTGGAAAAATTACCATGACTATTATTACTATCAAAAATTTGCAATACGCGGAATTTGCCTCCGAGGAAACGCATTGCTACCAGGCCACTATATATGTCGATGGCAATCGATTCTGTAAAGGCCAAAATGACGGCCACGGCGGATGCGACAATTATTGGAGTATCGCCGGGGATGAGCCCGCGCACGTATTGGCGACCCAAATCGCCGCCCTCGATGCTAAAATCAAAGTTGAGCGGGCCGATGATTGGAAAACCGAAGAGCGCCCGGATGGCAGCGAGTATTCATTCGGGCCGGATTTCGAGTGGATGGTTGGCGATGCCATCGCCGAGGCGCTAATCCTGAAAGATATGAAGGCCGATTTCCGCCGGCATTGGATATTTACCAAGCCGGGCAAAGACGGCTTATTCACGATCAAAAACCACAAGGAAACCGCGCATTTAATCCCCGATCACATGGAGAAAAAATACCCGGGCGCGGTAATCCTGAATAATCTGCCCATCGATGAGGCGCTCGTAATTTTCCGCGCAAAGGGCGCGTAATGGCCCGGGCAACCGATAGCGCCATCGATGCGGTTATCGCATCGGTGGAGCCCCTTCTTATTCGCCATCAATACAATAGGGCCCTGGAACGCCTCACGGCGCATTTTGAGGCCCGGATGAAGATAGGCGGGCCGACAGCCGCCCGCGCGGTGATCAACGCCGTATGGCATATTACGGGCGATAGGCGCGGCAATTCCGACGCCACGCATGGAGCCCTCGACGATAGGAGAAATAAATCGTGAAAAGCAATTTAACCGCGGTAGCCTTTCTAGGCCAGGACCGCTTCTTGGAAATCCACGGCGACAAAATTTGGGAGCAATTATGCGATAACGTCCCCGAGGACCTTTTTAATATACGATCCGCCGTGGCCCGCATTCGCTATCTACGGCAATTTAAAGAGCCCCAACGCGGCGTGTACCTTCGCTGCGTACTACGAAACGTAGCCGCCCAGGATTGCCCTGCGATACGTCGCTCGGGTAATCATTGGGTGTGGATCGATACCGCCGGCAAAATGGAGGACCACGGATAATGGACCTATATATGAAAAAAATAATGTTTTCGGATCAGGCGGCGTTTTTACGCAATCATGGCGACGCGATATTCGACGAGCTATGCGATAACGTACCCGAGGAGCCGTTTCGTATTTATTTTGCGGCGACCAGGATACCTTACCTGCGGCGATTCGCGCCCAGCCTCCGGCAAAAATACCTGCGGCTGGTATTGCGAAACGTCGAGGTATCCCCCAGCCCAGCCGTATGGCGTTACGGCCCGGGCAGCCAATTCTGGCATTGGAAAAAATCGGAGGGCGCGTAATGGCTGCCGGGATGTTGCCGCCGGAAACGGGCAGCGAATTTAGCCCCTGCGCGGAATGCTCCCACCGGGATTGCGCGGCTATTCGCGTCACGGCTGGCTCAATTTGCCGGCATTGCGACGAGCCGATTGGATGGGAAACCCGGTTTTATAACGACGACGATCCGGAAATAAAACGGCGGACGGGCTCGTGGATCAATTACGTCCACGCCCTTTGCGAGGAGCTGGCTATCGAGGAGGAACAAAAAAACCGATAGTTTCGAAATAGCTCGACCCCAGCCACGTGGTGGGGTATAAAAGCAAGGCCCCGCTAGAGATTCCGGCGGGGCCTTTTTTCGGTCAGAAATCTTTGCAGGACGAATGACCGGGCAGCCAATTAGAACACGCCCATACCCTCCCCTGCAACCCCTGACCGACGATTTCGGGCCCTAAATCTGCGAATGGAAAACGCCAAGTTGCGACCCGAGCTTCGTATTAATTCCGGGTGAGGACCGTATTCGCCGACCATCCGGGACTAGCAATTGGGTAGGACCCTCGGGACGGCGGACAATGCAATGCGGTACTGACGCGGCTCCGGTCGGCATATCGCGCGGCGAGGTACACCGACCAGGATTAGCTTTTTTTTAATTCCCGGCCTGTGGACCTTGCTGCGCCCAAACGCTCACCGGACGACATTAATAAAATAGGGGTTTAAACATGGCTGAATGTAAATATTGTATGGCAGAAATCATCTTTGAAAAGAACGCCTGGGGTCGCTGGGCGACGTATGATCCCGGGACAAAAAAAAGGCACGTTTGCGAATTGGAACAACGCTGCGGTACTTGTAATAAGCCTTTCAATGGCGCTCCGTATATGACCTTGTGCCCGCCCTGCTATAAGGCGGACGGCGATCATACCCGCGGCTTTCAAAAGCCAAAGGAGGAGGGCAATTTCGGGGACCCGGGCGTTCGCTCGACTAGTCGCTACGACACGAAGGTATACCCGGCGAAGAAATCCGAGGCCCTAAAATCGGTGGACGACGACGATTATTTCGATGACATCCCGTTCTGAAAGGCCCCAGGCCACATTTGATTTAATGCCGAAGCAGGCCAAAATGAAGCCCGCGTATATCAATCATAGTGACGCGGAGCAATTCGTGGAATGGCTCCAGGATAAGGAGCTGCCGATTCATGCGAGCATATTTCCGGTGGCGATCCAGAAGGGGTTTTATAGCCTTACCAGGACCGACCTTCGATGGCTTTGTAAGGCGATTCTGCAGGCGGGTAATGCCCCGTCCGTGGGACAAATGAGGACGGCGATCCTATCGAGGGACGTGGCCGATTTGCGCTGAAACGATTTTTAGATCCGGCATAGATAAATGCGACTATGGGATCGCATAGATAAAACCGGCTATACCAGCTGGGATAGACAACCCCGGCTATAGGGTCCCGCCGCTATGCAATCGGAATACCGAGCGCCTCGACATCAGCCACGAGGGCGGTGCCGCGTTGATAGCCTGCCCGGATATCGCGCACGCCCACCGGATTGATGGTCGCATTATCGGTGATGCTGGCTATACATTCGGGGATGGTCACCCCGGATACGCCACCAATCGCGTTCATTTCCGCAGCCGCCAATACCGTGTGCCTGTTCAGCATTCGCTGCTTATTGGTCGCGGATTGAAGGCGTCCCCGGTGCCGGATTCGGTGCATTTTACTGTTGGGCTGCTTCATAGGGTGCTCCTGTAGTTAGCCTGAAATCCAGGTATTAGCGCTGGCCTTGACTATCCGATTCCTGTCCCGGTCGGCTACCAGCGTGGCAATTCCCCGGGTCGTCAATCCTGCGGTCGTAAATGTAACGCCATTCGTGCCCGAATTATTGACAATATGAAAATAGAAGCCGGGCGGTAAATCATCGGAGGCGTCCGTTGGTATTGTAACATCGCGAGCCGCGGCTGTGGTATCTAGCTCGATGGTGGCGTCATACATCAGGCCGTCAATCGTGATCGACGCCGCCTGGACGATTACCTGGCCGATGGCCTGCCATCGCGTGCCATCCCAGCGCCTATTTGCGAAGAGCGCCCGGTCGAATACCTCCCAGCCTATCACCGGGATTGCAAAAACCCACAGGGCCGTGGCGGCATTGAATACGGCCAGCTCGTTTGGATGCCCTGCCCATTGAGCACCGGTCGGAGCCGGACCCAGGATATACGCGTCGCTCAATGCGGGCCCACCAGGCTGGGCGTTTCGCTGATCGATTACGGTGCCGAGCGCGAAGGCGTCCAGCAGCATGTGGTTGTTATCAATTCCGGCCTTCCAGCCGTCGGTCCCGGCGTCCTGGTCGTAATTCAGGCCGAGATTTAATAGTGCGGTTAATGGCATGGCTGCCTCCTATTGTATAAGGTTTTCGACATCGATTATTAAGCCAAAGCTGGCCCTCGCGTCAAAGGTAAATGCGGTGTTTCCGATATCCCGCTCTATATCAATCGATTTAATAAAGGTAGGCCCGCCCGCAAATCGGAGCTGCGTATTGGTAGCGATTACCGTGAACAGCCCGCTGGCATCTATTACCGTAGTCAGGCCAGCAAATATTCCGTCGAAGTGAAACGGGTCGGATGCATCCGCGCCGACCGTGGTGTAGGTGTACTCGACGTCGTCCAGGATCACGGTATAAAATTGGCCTGCCACAATATTCGTTTCAGGCGTGCCGTTCTGGTCATGCGAGTGGCCCATCGACAAGCGTACCACTTGAGGGTTGCCGTTAAATTCCCCAAAGCCTCGCGGCCTGAATAGCTCCTTACCCAGCAGGCGGATCGGGCCGAATACGCCGGTGAAATTCGTATTATTTGGAGCCGATTCATATTGGCTCGGGGCCACCATTCTATAGCCCGGGCGCATCGTCACCTCGACGCTGGGCCGGTCCTGCTTGTCCTTGCCGACGCCTATCGATACAGGGCTGTAATTCGACCAGCGTACTGCCTCGATATATTCGCTCCATACGGTCGACGCCAGGTCCTCCATGCGGGACAATAAATCGGTATTTGGGACGCCCGATATCACGGTGCCATCGCGCAGCGGGCCCTGCCGGCTGACGGCCTGCGTTCCTGGCGCCACCTCCTTGCCGCCCCACAATAGCTGGACGTGCCGGCTGCCGCCGAGCGGAATGTCGGCCTTATCCTCGGGAGCCAAGCCCACGATTGACAGATCCAATTTATTAACCTCGACGCCCGTTTGGTTATAAACCGATAGATTGTCCGGAGCCAATATTTCGGTGCCGGGCTTCGCGCTCGTATCGGCCTCCCAAAGGTCGAAATGCATCACCTGATTAATAGCGTTTTGGATGGGCCTCGGGGCTTGCAACAGATCGATGCGGATAGCGGAGGTATTATTTTGCACCGATCCGCCGAGCGTGCCGAATACGCTGCTGACGGTCAGGATATTTCCGGTCACATTTGTTACTACCTTCAGCGGGTCAAAATCGGCGGCTATAAAATTCGCGATAGCGGTCAGGTAATCGGTAATCGATGTTTTACCGCCGGTCGTACCGATGACGTTATAATCCTCGTCCTGGGCCACGGCCTGGCCGGTTTCGAGAAATGATATTCTCACGTGTAAATCGTCGTCTAGATCGAAGCTGCCGCTGGCGGTAAGCCTAAATATATTCTCGGTCGTGACGCCGGGGATCGGATCAATCGTTGGTGGCAGCTGGGCTTTGATAGCCACGAAACCGTCAACATCGCCGCCGAATTTCTCGTCGAATTTATACCCGAAGCCATAGATTGCAAAGGGCCCGATTAGCCACACCTGTGATTCGCCGTTGAGATTTTCGCTGGATATTTCGACCTGGTATTGGTCGGTGACCGTATCGTCCGCGAATCCCACAGCGTTATATGCGCCCTCGGTAGCGCCAACCGGGATGCCCGAAACGTCCAGCTTTACGGTGGCCGCTCCTGCCGGGTCCTCGGTGATTACTATTCTAAATCCCACGCCCGCCTCCTCCGCGACGTGCGGATCGTCCCAGGCGGTGGCAAATAGCTGGCTGAATTTATCCGAGCCGGCCCAGCGGATCGCCAGGGTCCCGACTAGCTCGGCTCCGCTCGGGCTGCCGGCGTCGACCGGGAAGAAGCCGCCGCCCGGGGCGGTGTTGTTTATTTGCACATTTCGTGGCGGGTATCCCTTCCCGGCTCGGCCCACGGTGGTGATGCCAAGCGGGACGGTCGCGCCGAAAAGCAGGGTGTTGAATGGCGTCCTCGGCTGATTGCGGACTTGGTAATTCCTGGTGACGTCCGGATTCGGCAGGCTATTCACGAGCCCTATTCCATAGCTGAACAGAAATACCTCGGCGTTGTTGGCATGATCGGCTGGGATGGTATCGAGCGCACCCCGGACTAGGTCGGAAATTTGGAACACGCCGGCCAGCCCCACGACCGTTGAAAATAGCATTATTTCGTCATCGATCAGCAGCACATTTTGCCCGGCCTCCAGCCCGACGGCGTCCGTACTGCCGACCAAATCTAAATCTATGGCACCGTCAATTTCAAAGCCCACCGCGTCCTGAAAGCCGTTTGTTTGGCCTCGATCTATAACGCCATTGAGCAGGCCGAATGGTGAAAACAGCGCCTGGTCGCCAGGATCGATTATTGAATTAAGCGTGGGCACCGGAGCCGGGCCTGGGGCATCTACCTCGGTGGCAAAAATATTATAAGCCACGTGCTGCCCGCCATTGCGAACAGCGATTGTGCCCACTTGCAGCAGGACGGTATTTATGCCCGTATCGGATACGTCCGTGATTCTAAAGGGCAGCTCGATTAGTACCTCGGCGAATGCAGCGAAGGCTGTGTCGTCGGGCGGTATCCAAAGCGTGGCCACCGGATCGCTGAACGAGCCTGGTATAAATTCGAAAATATCCTCGCTGAAATCAATCACGATTTTATTATCCAGGATACGACCCCTGTTCACCTTTGTGATCCGGATCGGCAGGAGAGTAATACCCATCACCGACCAGGATAGCGCGCGGACGTCGCCGGGCTGTAGATCGAATTGTGAGCGGTCGCTGGTAAGCCGGCCCGTCGCTATCGGGTATGATAGCTGGCGCAATTCCCGCCACACGAGCGCATTGGCGAGCGCGCCATTTTTCACCCCCGGATACTTCACCTCGGCGGCATTAATCGAGCCCACTATATCGATGTTTGCCATATCCTGCGCGATGGCATAGGACGTCGTGTAACCCTTTTGTCGGTCGGCAAATTGGAGGTTGACTACATTGGTCGTGCTGGCCCAGGAGGGACGCCCGAATCTCGATAGATCGACCACGTTGGCTTCGTCCAGGACCTCAAGCGCCGCCGGGACATAATCGGCCCTGATCAGCTTAAAATCGAAAATACCGGTTACCGGGTCCTGTATCAATATGCCATCGGTCTGCTCCTCAATCAGCCGGATTACCTGCAGCACCTCCATTACCCGGTCCCATATCCAGGAAAAGCCGTTACCCTCGGTTGCCAGGATTGCGGCCACCGCGCGGAGGCTAATTATATTTATCTGCGAGGCATCCACGGCCAGGCCCCACTCGGTATTCGTCAGGACCTCGAACACCACGTTCATGGGATTCATGCCCTCCTCAACTACCTCGTCCCCGGGCTGGAATGTAGCGAGCGCCAGGCCGTCGAATATACGCGATAGTTCAAAATCAAATTTTCGAAGCTGCGGGCTTTGGCCTATCTCGCCCCTGTTCCAGGTAAGGTATACCGTCCCCCGGTAGGTCGGCTGGGGAATTTGGAAGGGCGCGAGGTATGTTGACAGCTCCTGGGTTTCGGTCCCCGGGTATATGGTAAGGATGCCGATCAGGCCACCGCCGCCGCCGGCGTCATTGCCGCCGAAAAATTCCGGCAGGTTTATTGATAGATCGGTGCCCGCGTCGGCTGGCAGGACCGGCGTATCCGCGCTGGGCGCTTCCTCGCCCCAGCAGTGATTCTCGTCGTTACGAATATTATATATACGATCCGCGCCCGTCATCGGGCCACGGCACAGGGCCATTTGCAGACCAATAAAATACCTGTAACCAATCGTCTGCCGGGTGCTAGAAAATAGCCCGGTTTTCACCTTCCGGGTAATCGCGGTCGTCACCAGGTCCCCGTACCACACGACATTCGGCCCGGACAATCGTACCCTGCCAAAAATAATCGGCACGACCCGGCCTTCGGTTGCCGTCGGTATATTGAAATCACCCAGCGCAGCAGGCTTCGCGTTTTCAATATCCGGCTTCGGGCGCAGCAGCTCGGTGATCAGGAAGGTCACCAGGTAGGTCAAAAGCATGACGAAAAACGGCATTATTTCCCACCGCGGAGGCTGGAGTTAAATGGGTTTTTCTCTGGTACGAATGGAAAGCCTCCATAATTCAGCACCGCCGCAAATTTCACGTCGCAGGTAGTAATATCGTGGGCGCAGCCCGCGAATACGTCCACGTCGGTATTCAGCACCGGGACCGAGAATGCATTAAGCAGGGTAAGGACGTCGCCCGCCTGCGCGAGTACCAGCCGGGAATCATCCGTCCCGCTGGCCGGGGTCCGCACGAATCCTGACACAGTAAAGCCCGCGCCCTTTGCCGCGAGCAATCCGTCGACCGTAATATCCCGCCCGGACACGTCCGATACATTGCCGGTGAAGGTAAATAGATTGATATCTACCTTGCAGCCGTCGTCGTATAAAATGTGATTACAAAGCCCCTGGTAATTGAAGCGGGGACCGGCGCGCTTGAATACAGCGGTGTTCGGCGAGCAGGTAAGCGTGGCCTCCAGCGCTCCGTCGAAATTTACCTGGGCGATGAAGCCCGAAAATACCAACAGGGTCTCCTCGATAGGATCGTCCGCGTGCGCTCGCAGCACCTGTACCTCGATCAGCCGCCCCGGCACGTTGTTGATATATTGCTGCGGTATCGGATTGTCTAAGGGCAGGGTAATTTTAATTTCGTTAACCGAATCCTCCACCGACGCCTGCACCTCGGTGCGCGAAATCTGCGTGGTCAAAAATGTAAAGCCACCGAAATTTATGTCCCGATTGAACGAGGTAAATCGCGTCGTTACAACGCCCTGCGTAAATACAAAAAATTCGATTAGGTTACCGGATTCCCGGCTCGTTTCTAGCGCCTCAAAGGTCACGATGGCACCCCCATACTCTGCAGTGATATTCGGGCGGTACCGGGGCGCTCGTGATCGAAGGCCACTTTATCGTTGATGATACGCGACAGCGTTAATATGCTCATACGATCCACCTCGGATACCGGCAGGGCAGGCGTTACCCCAGGAGCTATCGTTACCCGCTCTTCATCCGCGTCGATTACGTTGGACCCGGAAATCGTGTGCAGCGATTGGGTGCCGTCGGTCCTGACGATTAGCAGGTCCGAGCGCGGCGTTACCGACCCGATAAAATCGGTGAAGCCTATATTTTCGATAACAATCACAGCCCCGCCGTCGCCCAAATCCACGAGGGGCTTTAGATCGCGCCTGCCGGTCGGGATATAGAACGACAGCTGGTTACCGTGGAGGAAATGAGCGAGCCTCCGCCAATCATAAACGGTCGCCTGGTCCTTCGCCTCAAACGCAAATTGGAACAGCGGCTTACCCTTCGCCCACGGCGAAAATTGGGTCGGCGGGCCCGTTTCGGCGTCCAGCTTAATTACCTTTCTGCGGATGCCCTCGGATATTGTCGCCCCGGACATAAAGTTGAAATCATCCAGCACCGGCTTTGCTACCGTTTGCCCGATCCCCTGGAAGGTGGTGAAGGGGCCGATATCTGCCAGGTCCACATTATCGAGCGTTTCAAATGGTATTTTAAAATCGGTCGGCCCTATCGAAAAGCGGGTGTTGTTCAGCTGCGGGGCGGTAAAGGCTGTGCGGACCGGCATTACCTCGGTGGCTACCGCGTCGAATGCATTAAAAAATGGCGTCTTGGTGGTGATATCGCCTGCTGTAAAGCTATCGATTTCTAGCACCTCGAAGTTGAAATCACTGTCGTATACCATAACCAGGCTGCCGTCCCGGTAATCGGCGTCGGCGGTATCGACAACGATCAGCGTCGCGCCTATCACAATAGGAGCCCCCAGCGGTTTCAATTCAAACCATATCGGCACGCCGAATACCCGCGCCTGCCAATCGAAAAGCACCGAATTGATACTGTCCCGGGTGCGGTCGTCATCGGTGCGGATGTTGAAATCTAGCGCCTGCCGGGGAGCCTCGCGCAGCCGGATACGCTGCTCCTTGCCATCGAATAGCCTGATAATGTCCGTTTTGAATAGCAGCCTTTCGCGGATCGGGGACTGCGGTTTGTACTGAAATATCGTGATTCGGTTACCGGTTACCGGGACCGCTATGATCGCGGCGGTCGGAGCTGAAAGGGTAAAATCCAGGGTGCCGCTGATTGATGGCGGGCCGGTCGTGCTGATTTGCACGAATGCTATAAAGGAGCCGAAGCCCGGGATGATAAACGGCAATATAGGCAGGTTGGTAACGTCCACGCCCGCGCCCACATTATTGACGAAAGCGGTCCACGTTATAATTTCGATGGGACGCCTGAATGAATTAAATAATTCGATGGTCCGCACCTGGCTGCTTAGTACATTGCCAAGCGCCAGGGACCCCGGGATAACGTGGCATTTTTCGAACCATTCCTGGCCCACGGCGAGGCCCAGGCCACCAGGATTCTCGGCCTCGATCTCGGATTGGCGGTTTGTTTCCGGGTTGGCGAGGGCCCGGCGATTGACCTCCCTGGTAAGCGCGATGCCATCGGCACCCGTCCCCCAGGCCGAGGAGGCGGTCGATACCGGCGACAGACTAAAAACCGCGAGGCGCTGGCCTGATCGGGAGCCGTCGCTCGGTGCGATCTCGCCGGCTGGGGCTCGGGACAGCGGGACGGGATTATCCGGCGGGTCCCAATAGGGCGTCGTGCCGATCCCGGGGACGTACATTCGGAGCGTTGAAGGGCTCCCAACCTGGTCGTTAATACTGAGGGCGGGGAAGCCGACGATTGTCGGAAAATTCGCCACGATTTACGCTAATTCCTGACGATAGGCTAGACCCGCGTTGTGGCTCTCCTCGGTGTCATTCAGCAAAAATTGCTTTTTTACCCACGGAAAAATAAACCAGGTCTCGCCGGCAACCAAAAATGTCTGGCCCGGGTCGAGGTTGGCGATATTGATAACGCGGACGTCGGGCTGCGTACCCATTAATCGAGCCGTGTCAGGAGCACCGGTGTTATCCGAGACCAGGATCGGGATAGGCAAAAGCGGCTTGAAAGCCGTCAATAGAGAGAGCCGAAATTGTGACATATACGGCGCAATGATCCCGCCGCGAATCGATCCAATACAAGGCAGTCGATCATTGCCAGCTCGATCATTGCCAATACCGCCGAAAGCACCCCCGGCTCCAACCAGCGCCCATCGATCCCCGGCGGCTTGTTCGGGCTGGTCTCGGACGTGCATCGACGCATATTTAGACGTGCCCACGCTTATCGAGCCGCCATCCATTCCGATTCCATGCGACCCCGCCGCCGGTGCATCGATTAGTGTAACGTTCTGCGCCCAAAAATGACCATAACAATACTCGCCGCCCTGCCAGTCGCCTATCTTTTCAAGCTCGCCGAAGCCGAAGTGACGATACCGCCCGGCGTCTACCTCCAGCACAATGTGGCAATAAGCCGGGTTGGCGTTCTGCTCGAAAAAATGGAAAGCCGCGTGAGGGCCGGCGACTATGTTTATGCACCGCCCGGTATCGAACAAGGTGGTCGACAAGGAATTATTGCCGAGCTGGCCCGAATCGCCGGTCGAGAGCCATACATTCGTCGAATCGTCGTTTGAAAAATTCTGATAAATGGCGAGCGTCCCGCCGTCGGTTGCCTCGGTGTATTGGAACGCGACAAAAATCCCGTTTTTACTGAGGCCCATATTTCCAGGGTCGCCGATGCTTGCGAAATCCTCCGTCCAGCCATTGGCCTGCAGGAAGGTCGAAAGCTGCTGCATTAAACTCTCGATGGTGAGGCTCGTGCCGGTCAGGTAAGCCATTTTAAAAGGTCCTCTTAATGCCGAAAAATGTCCAAGTATCCGTTCGGTTGCAATTTTGAAATACCAAATAAACGTCGCCATTTGCCAGGGTCATGCTGTCCTCGGATACTGCGCCGATACCGAAAACGCTGACGGGATGCACGTCGATTAGCTCGCCGAGAAATTGCTGCGACGGCAATTTTTGGTAGATCATAGTCGGCCATAAAAACGCTATATCGCCGCCGCTATCGACCGAGGGCTCGAGTAATTTGGACGGCGTCACGTCGGAGGAGCCACCGAAAAAAACCGACGCGTCGTCGGCGGCAAAATTCCCCGTGAAACGATCCTGTGGTTCAAAATTAACAGAGTCGTTATTTGTGATCGATCCCGCCGGCCAGATCACGCGATCCGACCGCCGGAATTTGCTCGCGCCCTGCTGGAAAGCGTTAGCCAGGAGATACCACTGGCCGTCGACCTCGCGGATCGCGCCAGGCCCGTCCTGGTTGTTTGCGAATTGTAGCGGGTCGTGCATACCCGACATAAAATTCGATGAATTGTTAAACGGGACGGATCGATTCGGGTCTGAGGAGCATCCGATTATAACGAGCGGGTATGGGTACTCGGCTGGCGTGGCATAGGTAAAAATAAAACCCATATATAAATTTGTGTAGGACGACCCCGACTTGGCAATTAGCTTAATATGAAAGGGGTCGATCACGATAAAATAATCGATAATCCCGTTATTCAGCGGCAGCGTCAGGTCGTTGGTTTCGAGGCTCGCTAGGCTCGTCCCCGGCTGAGTTTCTAAAGGCTCGCCATTGTCGAATCCGGTAGCGCCGGCAAGCTCCCAATAAAACACGCCAGCGCCGACGTTTTGTTTCGTTTCCATGCCGATAAAAATCTCCTCGGCTCCGGACCCGGTCCCGCGCAGTAATAGCTCGCGCTCGGGCGCTACCACTATTCCCGATCTATCGGTGGACCAGCCCGTTACCAGGATAGTCGCGTCGACCGTCAGATTAATCCCGACCGCCGGTATTATGGCTGTGGTGGTAGCGGCCACCCCCGGGGACACCGTATAGGCCCCGCCGGAAAATATACGGACGGTGAGGGCGATGCCAGCCGCCTCGGTCAATACCTCGCCGACCGCATTAAGCCCGCCGATTACGGTCCCGCCATTAATGTCGAACAGATCCCCGACCGCCCATCCGCTCCCGCCGGCATTCAGGACGATGACGTCCACGTGGGAATTGGTAGCCAGCTCCTCCAGCTGGACGAGTAGATCGATGTAATCGGTGGCCTGGGCCTGGTGAAACATAGCTTTGCTCCTATCCCAGCACGCGCTTAATGGCGTCGGGGTTGCGTTGAAGTATATTAATCACCGCCTCCTCTCCCTCGGCGGTATTGAGCCCGGCGGGTATATCTGCCGGGTCGGTGATATTCATAATATTCACGACGGGCGCTGCCTGCGCGTCCTGTTGTATATTTACGTTCGGCTGGATGGCTCCGGAGCCTGGTGGAGTAAATAGCTCCGGGCCCCGCTCGCCGACCAGGATTGGCTGCCCGCCTCGTACCTGCCCGCCGGCCTGGGCACCGCCGCCGAATAGCCCGCCGACAAACGACGCGAATCCACCACCGCCTCCGCCCGCGCCGCCACTAAGGAGGCCTGCGAGAATATCAAACAGCTCGGATGCCAGGGCATCGGCTGCCAGCTTTTGCAGGGTTTGGGCGAATTTAAACGGCAGCTCGTCCAGGCCCTCGGACATCGGATCAGCCAGTATACCGCCTAATGTACTTTCAGCCGCCCCAGCGGCGTCTTCGAAAAATGTCTGCAGGCTATCTTTCGCCGTGGATAGCTGGTCCTGCTCGTCTAGCAGCGCCTCCGTAAGCTCCCGAATTTGCTGTGCCTGTTCGGCTGTAGCCCCGGCTGCCAAAGCCCGGACCTCCGCATTGATCGCGAGCGCTTCGTTGTCGGCATTCAGCAGCATGATTTCCTCTTCCAACGCTGCTATTTGCTCGTCGAATGTCGCGCTCAATTCGGCGGCTTCGATTTCTTCGCGGAGCGCCCTTTGCGCTATGAGCGCCTCCTCGCCGAATTGCACAAACGCCATACGCAGCGCGTTCACTTTTTCGGTGGGAACTAGCTCGCCAAATATCTCCTGCGCGGCAGCCGCCAGCTCCAGGTCCTCCTTGTATTCGCGGACCGCCTGCGCGGCACCCTCACCCGCGTCCCGGGTGATCGTCAAAATATCGGTTTGCTCTTGCAGGGCAGCTTGAAATTCGGCCAGGGCGTCGCGGGCCTCCTGAATATCCTCCACCGAATTTGGCGGGATGATTGCGCGGTCCTCGTCGCCACCATCGCCACCGCCGGTAGCCGCCGCGATGATATCCCGGGACCCCTCATCCCATAATTCGGTCAATAGATTGATAGCGCCTTTAGTGTCCTCTTCGAGCCGCTCGCCCAGGCCCGTGAAATTCTCGACGAATTGATCCGTTATGCTCGCGCCCAGCTCGGCGAATATTTGCGCGCTGCCTGAAAAATCGCCTGTGAAAAATGCTACAAGGCCCGCCGCCGTGGCACCGATTGTTTCGCCGAGGATTTGGAATGCCGTGATTACCTGCGTGGTGATCGAATCGGCAATAGCGGCAAGCACCGTCCCGGCGATTATGGCCGTCGATGCGATTAGCTTCAGCCCCGACGATACCTCGTCCTGCGGCTGTAGGGTCCCGGTGAATGCCTGGGTCAAGTCATCGATGGCGTCGGATATGCCGACCAATACGTCGGCAGCGCCCTTCCCAGCCCCGGTGGTTTCGTTGAGCGATCCTACCAACAGCAGAAAGCTATTTTTAATAGTTTGGGTCGCCTGGCCCAGCGTCACTTCGGTTTTCGCGAATTGCTCGTCGATGCCCTCCCCGCCCTTTAGGATAGCCGCGAAAAATTCCTGCGACGATACCTTGCCCTCGGTAACCAGGAGGCGCAGCTTGCCGACCGATACTCCGGCCTCGCCGAATCCCCGGGCAGCGGCTTGCGCGATTGGGAAAGCGCCCTCCAGAATGCTATTAAATTCCTCGGCTCGTACAATGCCGCTGGAGAATGATTGCGATAGCTGCCGGAGCGCCCCGCTGCTTTCGGCGGCGCTAGACCCCTGGATCGCCAGGGCCTTGCCGGATATTTCCGTCAGGCGCAATAGCTGCTCCGTGGACGCGCCTAATTCTTCAGCTGCAATAGCCGCGCTGCCAAATAGCCTGGCGGTCGCCTCGAATGATGTCCGGGTGTCCTGGGATATTTCGAAAAGCGCTTTTTGCACGGTCGCCAGCTCTTCGCTGGACGAGGTAACGATCCGGAGCCTATTCACGAGCCCCTGGTACGCGTCAACGGCCTGTATGACCTCCCGCACCGCTAGACTAGCAACCAGGGTCGCCGCAGCCGCAGCGGCTAATTTAAAGCCCGTGGCGACGCGTTTCGTCTGCTTATCTAATCCTATTAATTTACGCTCGGCCTTTGTAATGCCGGATACGACGCCTTTCGAATCGACGGTTATTCGTATGACGCGGTCGGTCATTTTTGGCCTCCACTTTGGGTTTTGGTTTTAGCCTGGTTTTCCCGCTTGGCCTTTTCGGAGGCATCCAGCTGCTTCCAATGGTCGAGCAATACCTTGTCCACGGACCATACAATGCGTTTTAAGGCGTCCTTTTCGAGGCCGTATGCGATTGCGTACTGGATGATTTTAAGGGCGGGGATCGGTCCTCGTGGGCTCATACGCTCGCTTATCAGGTCGCGGTACGCTTCCCAATAAGCTATATATTCCGGCAGGATCGACGGCGGCGTTTCAATATGCTCCGGGGCCTGAAGCCCGCGCTCACGATATGCTGCGATTATGGCGTCGGATACTTCGCTGTCGCCGACCCGGAGCTGGTGATCTAAAACGCCTGCTAGTTTTTTGTTATGTCCTGTTCGTGCGCCGCCCGGTAATGCGACCACTCCCGCGCAGCTGCCTGGATCGCCTCGAAAAATTTGGGCGCTTTCTTGAATAACGCGACCGCATTTTTCTCGTTGAATCGCAAGCTCGTCGCCTTCCGGTCCTCCGGATCGGCCCACTGCCAGCTTACGATTACCGACCGGGCGTACAGCGTAAACAATAGGTCGGTGTCCTCGGCGATACTCAGCGCCGTATCCCCGGAGCCATTCGAAAACCCCTTTTTGACCTCCAGGGACATTTCCGCTATGCAGCGCCTGTATTCCGAATTGAGCAGCGCATCGGCGGGGCGTACCCGCACCGAGCATATTACTTTGCCACCCCACTCGATCTCGCATAGCCTGCCCTCATCCGCTAATTTTGCGCTGGTCTCAAAAGCCTCTAGTACCCTCACGGCATTACCTCTGGGCCATCGAGGCCCGGTTAAATTTTACCGGGCAAAGCTGACGGTCTGGACGGTGATGGTATAACCGAATACAGACGACAAAATTGCCTGATATGTTCCCGGGATCGTGACGTCCGCATTTTTGCTCGGTACGTCCGGTGCCCCGCCTGAAAATTTGATTCTCGGCATATCGAATATCATGCTGCGTCCATCGCCGCCCTGCGTAATTAGGTCGAGGCTGGTTTCAGCATTTTGTAAGATAATCTGGAGAATATCATCGTTGTCAAAATAGGTGCTTAAGGTACCCGTCACGGATAGCTCGCCCACGCCGATACCGGCTGCGCCAAATACGCCCACGGCATTCTGCCGGCGCAGGTTGTTGTTGATTTCAATCGTCGCCTCAAGCACGAAATTCAAGCCCGCTGCATCGATTGGGTCAATACCCCTGCCCAGCCTGCCGATATCGCTCGACGTGTTATATACATCGAATTGCTCGGCTGGTACGTCCGCCGGGAGGGCGGCGTATAGATCGGGATAGCTGCCAGCGAAATCATCGGATACCGCTGAATTAAATCCAAACCAGGTTAAAGAGCCCACGGCGATAGCCTGCGGGGATAGCGTCAAATTGAAATTATTGAGCGCCATGCCCAGGAATAGCTCGCGGGTAATCGGCGAATGGTCCTCGAAGCGCCGCTCCAGGGCGAATTGATTGTCGCTGATCGAGCCCGCCCCGTTTTCTACCCGGCTGCCGTAAAACGCCTGTACCTGTTCGGCAGCTGCTGCATCGGTAGCCATCCCCGTCTGCGTATCGGCGGTGACGGTATCAGCGGCCAGGTCAATCTCGCGGACCCGGGTCCACACGTTATTGCCTACCGTGGCGAAATCCTGGAATTTAATCCAGGCTCCAATTGCGAGCGGGATGCCGGTGCCCATTGCATCGTCCAGCGCGCTTGGCGGGAATTGGAAAACGGCGTCGGGGCCTGTTACCACGACGCTAATATCGCCGTTGGCCTGCGCCGCGAATCCGGTCACCTCCAGATTGGTAGCCGCGTCGGCGGTTTCGGTGCCGGCGATGGCATTCGTGTTTGTACCCGAGAGCGGGCTTACGGACAGGGTATTCACGGCAATGCCGGTGATTTCATAAATCCCGTCGCCGATCACACCGGTGGCTAATTTCTGCAGGCGAATAATCTGCCCGACTATAAAATCGCCGCCCACGTCCACGTCAATTGTGCCCGCGCCGAAGGCGGTGATTTCGCCCGTTCCGGTTTTACGCTCGGTCAGCTGGAAGGTACTGAATAGCGCGCCCTGGATTAATTGATCGAAGGCGGCATACGACAGCTCGATCCCGGTGTCGCCTCCGGCCTCGGCCCCGACCAGGATCAGGTCAGATATCTGGCGGTCAGGCCGAATTTCCTCGCTGGTAATTGTGGTGGGCTCGAAGGCCAGCGATGGCGTCCCGGTGAAGCGCAGCTGGTCCAGGTTGAAGGGGCCGCCCGGGATTGGCGCGGTCCGCTGAGAGCTTTTGAAAAATCTAAGCCCGACTCGGTTTGTATCTGACATGGCGGTCTCCTAGTTTAGACAGCCTCACACTGTGCGAAATGAATCATACTCGATTTGAGCGTTTACGTTTACCTGGAACCACTGGTTTACCCGGCCAGCGTCGTTCACCCCAATATCCCTTATTCGGATACCGGTCAGCCGCGCGGATTCCAGAAAATCCAGTATTATCTCCGACAATGTGTCGGCCCTTGCCTGGCCCGTATTATGCCTGACAAAAATTTGCGCGGCGAATACTGCTGTGCGCCGCTGCTGTATTGTGGCTCCGGTGCCCAGCGCGGCTATCTCCCCGGAGGCGTGCGCTAGATCGACAAAGACATAGTCGCTGCGATTGCCGGGGTTATAGCTCAAATTATTCCAGGCTACCCGGTCGAGCGATTCGCCTGCTGCGGTCCATGCCGCGCCAAACGCGGTGCGAAGAGTATCACGAAATTCAGCCGGTGTTCTCGTTGAAGCGCCCATTATGGTAGTGGCTTCGCCCCTCCGGGTATGATTAGTGCCGCATCTATCGCGGCGTCGACCCAGCCCGCAGGGGCCTGCCGTTTGGAATGGCCCTGCGCGAGCCGGTTTGCATAGGGGACATTATTCTGAATGATTAAATTGACGCCGATATTTCTCTTCATTTTTGCATAGCGGTCGATGACGGCCTTACCGGACGCGACGGTAGTAGCGCCCGAGGCATCAATGCCCTCGATTACACCGGTGCTGAAGCCCCCGATTGTTACAATCCAATTGCGCCGGAAATGACCGCCGACATAGCCTGCCGGGGCACTATCCGGATTTTTCCACAGCGTGGGGTTGCCTACCGGGCTGCCGAATACCACGTTTTTTAAAATCGCGAAGGCGGTCTTGCCTAGATCGCCGCCTATCGTGCCCCGGATCGCTCGCACGATTTCGGGACCGTTGTAGGGCCTCGATGCCATTACTGCGCCCTCACTTGTAGCTTCCACAGAAAATCGGTTTTACCAGGGCGAATCCTGGTAACGGCAATAATCAGCTTTTGCTGCTGCTCGTCTAGTATTTTCGATTCGGTCCCGGGGATGGTGGTCCCCAGCGACAGCCCCGCAATTAGGATCATTTCGTCGCCCTGCTGGACGCTATTACCGTCGATCAAGCTGCGCTCAATCGGCGTGACGACAGCCGGCACCGTAAAATTAGTGGTGCTGGCATTCGGGTCCACCTCCCACGGCTTCGCCGGATCGGCGGGAGCGGTATTCGGTACCTGCAGCACGACCTCCCGGTCCTCGCCGAATTTTTTAATTAATGCCAGCGCTGTATCTTGGAGCGCCATGCTATACCCTCACCGTTAATCCGCGCAGGCCATGCCCACGGAGCCAGCGACGTACCAGGCGGTCGGCGTCGGGTATTGGCCGAATCGTCCGCAGCACGCTACTACCACCGCTGGAGCCGCCCACCGCGAATGCCGTCTCTTCTTCCAGGACGTCCACCTTTTCGCGTTTCATAGAAATAGTTTTCCCGCTTTCATCGATCACCGGGGTCACCGAAAGCTCGGTCATTGCCGATAGCTCGTCGCCCACCGGGCCGATTATTTGGTCGGCGTATTGGATCGTGGCGTTGACGATATCCAGGGGCACCTCGTCAATCGGAAAATCGTTACCAGAGCGGGGTTGGGTAGCACCCGTCCGTGGCCACGACAGCGCCTGCTCGTCGGTATTTATCGTGCCCTGGAATATCAGCGCCCAGCGGCTTTCGATGTAGTCGGTGGCGCGTATCAGGGAAGCCTCCTTTACATCGTCAAAGGCGTCCTCCCATAGTACCAGCCCGCGAAGAAGCTGGAAGGCGTCCGCATCGGCCACGTCCGCGTATGTGTTCGCGTCGATTAGCCCGGTGCCGTCCTCTTTGATTAAAGCCATAATTGCCTCCCGGCTACTCCTCGTCCATGAGCTCTATAGATAATTTTAACCGGCGCATTTCGACAGCATTCGTGCCGCCCATCCGCCGCACCTGTATATCAATAATCGGCTCGGCTGCCTCGGGAAAAAACGTGAAATCCCAGCCGCTCCAGCCTTGCCATTCCTGGTCGGGCAGCTTCCACACGTTTATCCCAATCTGCGTGCCATCGAGGCGGACCCGAATTTTCGGGATCGATACGTTACCGGACAAAAGCCTGGCCTCGGCATTCCACTGAATACGATACCGGCCCCGGCCCAGCGGTCGGCAGGCCAGCTCCAGGAAGGTATCGAAGCCACCGCCCGATTTTGTCTGCGGCGCATTGGCCTCGGCCTTTTGCCACTTCCGGTTTCGCTCTGGTACGACATCGCCCATTAAAATATCTCGTCCCGGATTTCTACCAACGCTGCCGCCACTACCTGGTACTCCTTCAGCTTTGCCACCAGCGCTTTGCCGATTGGCGTGGCTCCGTACTCGGAGAGCGGGCCGGATTTTTCGAATACTAACACCTCCAGCACCCCGGTGATATTATCTAGTGCCAGGCATACCAGCGCGAATTTATCCACGCCGTCGGTAATTACCGTGGCGTCGTCTACCAAATAGGTGCCCACATTTACGGTTACCGTAAGGACCGCCGCCTCGCAGGTCGGAAATTCTACCGCCTGGAGAATTGCCTCGGCTGCTGCAATGGCCGGGGACCCTGATAAATGTATTTGTATTTCGTCATTATTAGCGCCCACGCCTGTCGACGCGCCTTGATGCTCGACCGGATATTCAAAGCTGGATCGCTGGTCGATTATCTGCAGCCCGGTATTAAAGCCGACCGATTTAATAAGCGCCACGTCTGGCATCAGGTAACCCTCCACAAGGTCAGGCGGGCGTCCTCGATGAAGGCCACGCCGACCCCGGACTCGCCCGATATAGCTGCGAAATCTATGTCGAAATTATGCGTGCCGGAGAGCGTAACGATTGCGTGCCCGCCCGGGCAATAGCTCCACTCTTGGCTGGCAGCCTCGCCGGCGTGAGGCCGGACATTAATCAGGTCGGTGGTATCGTCCAGCTGGACCCGGATAGTAACGCCGCGCTCCTCGTCATTGTTACCAATCGCAGCGGTCCACAGGATGATATAGTCCCCGGCTGGCAGGCCCGCGGCGTTCAAATTCAGCTTAAATTGAAAGGCCGTGGAGCTAGTAGTGGACCTGCCCAGGCTCTCGGCGCTTTGATATTCGGTGCCGAAAATTGTCTGCGTGTCGGTATCGACGATTAATACCCAGTCGAAATCGGTGCTGCCGCCGCCATTGGCTCCGGTGCGGATAATCAGCGTGGCGCTGCCGCCCTCGTCCGCGTCGGTTACATTGAACGAGCCCGGGTCCTCGGCCACGGTACCGGATAGCAGCTTGAAAGCGCAGCCCATCGAGCACCCGTTACCGCCGCCTGCCGTTACTATGCTGCCCAGCCCATCCGGGTCGGTATACCCGCCTGGGATCGATCCATAAACGCCCAAATCATCGTCGTGCCACCATACAGCCACCGCCATGCTATTAGCGGTCACCGGAGTATTGGATAGCGGCGGGTTGGGATTAGCGGTGCCGGTATGCGTGGCCAGGGTCGCTGCGACATCGAATACCACGCTCGGATCGGAGCCGTCGAAGGCCAGCATTTTGGCGACTACGCCGACGCCACCAGGATTGTCCACGCTGATCGTATAATTTGCTGGCTCGCTGGATGCCTTGCGGGTCCAGATCGATGTCTCCGGCGTGGATGGTGCGGCTCCACCGGAGGGCGCATCTACCACCTCCTCGGTCCAGCCTGCCAGCGCATTCCAGGACCCGTCCTCGCCGTCGGATTGGGTGCCGATCAATACCAGGCTGTCCCCGTCCACGACGCCTGCCGGGACGGCTATCGTTACCTGAAACGAGGGCGATTGCGCCTCGGTGCTGCTGCGGAATGATATAGGCGTGGGCGGCGTTTCAATTTTCTTGAATAGCTGCCCGTTGGTACGCAGGAAAAGCGTGCCGACCGGGGCCTCCTGGCCGGTCACGCTCGGGTCGAATGTCCCGCTTACTAGCCCCGCTAAATCGTTAAGCAGTATCCCATCGGGAGCTTCAAAGGCGCGTTCGGGAAACATTAGCCACCATTAAAAATTGATAATTTTCCGGATGGCACGCACGTCGACAGCGGTGGTAGATGCGATCAGGAGGCGCATAGTTTGAGCGCCGCCTGCGCCATTCACGTCGACCGAAAAGGTAAGGCCAACCAGGGCAGCGCCAATTTTCAGCTTGGCATATACAGCGAAATCCGCGTCGGTGGCATCCGCGCCGCCGCCATTATTGTGGCCGTCATGCGCGGCGAATATTTCCACCACCACCTTTTTGGCTGCATCGGCCAGCAAATTACCCTCGACGTGGACCTGCCATTTTACGGCTGCCACCGCATCCACGCTCACGCTATCAAGCGTTTGCGATGCGGTCACATTGGTAAGGGCCGTTTCGGTCCGGGCCTCCAGGATTTCGGCAGCGTTGGCAGCGATGCCGGAGGCGTTGGTGCCTACCTGCGCGTCCAGATCCCCGATAGCCGTCTCTAAGCTGGTGGTATCGGTGACGAAATTATTGGAGCTATAGGTCGGGGTTTCAGCCCCAGCGCTAGTTTTGCCAATAAATGTGCGGATGAAAGCCAGCTCGGCCAGGGTCGCGGAATCGTTGAATTTGACGAATGTCTGCGTGGTGGTATCGACGATAATCGGGTCGTTGGTAATGAGCACGAATTGGCTGTCGAAATTTAGCGTGCCCTCGGATACCGGGACCTGCATTTGCGCTGTTACATCGCCGTCCTCGTCCGCATCGGTGCGCCTGGTAAGCACGAAAGCGACGCCCGCCGTACCCTCGACGGTGACGACATAGATGCCGTTGTCCGATCCCGCCGCGCCATCATTGAGCAGCAAATCATCGCCCAGCACTAGGTTGACAGAATCGACCGTCAGGATACCCACCGCGTCCGCGGTCAGCGTGGCCCCCGCGCCCGCGCCCGCCTGTGTATAAGCGGGTAATGCGCCTGTGGTGGCTACCCGGACAGAATCCTTATAATCGACCCCGCCCTGGCCACCGCCGACGCGCTGTATTTCGAGCCATTTATCGGTGCCGGTGCCTGCTGTAACTTTGCTCCAGATGCCGGTGCCGCCCGAGCCCGTCGGGCCTGCCTTGTTTGAATAGATTGAGCCGACGCCAACCGCGTCGGTATCGCCGCCGGTACCGGGGACGCCGGTGCCGGATAAGCGGACGGCGAAATCAATGTCGACGCCCTTATCTGTTCTGAAAAAATCTTCTGCCATGATATCACCCGCCTATATTAAAAATTGCCTATACAACATCAGTGACGATTCGCACGACACTAAATTCCAAATCTACCGCCTCGTTATTGGTAGCTTCTATAATCATTTGGAGCCCCGAAATACTCACCGCGACGCTGTAATCCAGGGGCTCCCCGATTTTCGCGTAATGTACCCAGCGGGCAATCGACCCGTCGTGGATAGCGGCCACCTCACAGAATGCAAATAATCCGTTGATGGCATCCGTTACTGTAATAAACCATTTGGCCGACCGGATATCGGCAAAGGTCACCGCGTCTATCGTCCCGGTATTGCCAGCCAGGATTATCGTGTCCGTCTGATTTGCGGCAATGCCGCCGGTCAGCCCTTGCGGGCCTATCGGGCCCTGCTCGTTCGTTTCTAAAATTTCGGTTACATCGATTACCTCGACAATCGTCTCCGAATTATCGTCTATCACGAGCTCGGTAATCCCCTCGGCCAGCACCGTATCCAGCTGCAGGTCGGTGATTTCTACTGTATCGCAATCAATCTCGACGATTTCGGTTACATCTACCTGCTCGACGACCGTTTCGTCATCGCCCGTTATTACGATTTCGGTGGTCATGGGATTGTGGTGACCTCGGTACTCAGCTCCACATCGCCCTCCACCAGCCGCCGGACAAAATTGGTCGTTTGCTCTTCAAGCTCTAGATCGAAAACGCCCTTTTTCCATGTGAAGGCTTCGGTATCGGTAGCCAGGATAGTCAGGTCAATAATGCCGTTCGGGCCGTCCCTTGTAATCCGCCCGTTGGCCTCGGTCAAATCGACCAACGACGTGCCGCCCTTCTTGTCCTTGATTTGCATCCGGGCCAGATAATTCGAGATATCCACAGGGACGGCAGGCGAGCCCGCCTTCCACGTGAATCGCTTATTGAATGTCGCGCCCTGCTCGACGATTAGGGGCGTCGGTAATTTCGCCGCTGTAGCCATTTAAAAGCCTCCGGTAATCATGTGAACACCACCGTCCCGAATGCTATTAGCTGGGATTTAGGACCGCGGAAAAAGATAGTCGCGGCTCCGGCCAGGGCTCCGGCTGCTCGAGTAATTCGGATTTGATGTGGCTCGCGGAATAGGTGCCTGATATTAATGCGACCTCCTGATATCGCCGCCTCGGCGCTTACGAAATCGACCCCCGTCGTCACGTCCAGGATACCGACGTGGCCGGCTGCCATTGCCGCATTAATCGTGACGGCTATTTCGATGTCGGCGGGGAGGGTCAGTACATTGGTGGACGAGCCGCCGGCGGCGACCGTACCGAAATCAAAGGGCGCTGCAATCAGCGCACGATAGTCCGCCTGATTCTGCTTAGTACGCCGCCTCTCACGGGCGTGAAAACGGCGAGCTGCGTCAGCCCGCTCCCCCGTTGGCGTCGCCATAGATCACTCCTGGGCTGCTGCTTCGGCTTCCCCGGGCTTGCCGCCCGGGTTTTGATCCTGGCTGGCAGCTGGGGCCTGCTCCTTCGCCGGGTGTTTCGGTCGCGACATTCCCCTGGCTCGCTGGCGCTGGAATGCTGCGTCTATCGGTGCCAAGCCCGCTGCCTTCAGCATAGCCTTAAGCCGGGCCGGGCTTGCAGCGCGATGCGCGCGCTCACGAGCGGAGGCGTCCAGGTATCCCCGGACCGCTTTGCTATGCAGATCATTCGGGCCCTGTTGCGGATATAGGTCCAGCTGCAGGGCGGCTCCCTTTTCGCGCAGCTTTAATGCCTCATTCTCAAGGGCGGCTGCCTGCTCGTCTAGCTCGTACATTTCGGCAGCGATGGCATCCCGGCGCTCGTCGCTGGCTTTCACCTCGGCGGTAGGCTCCGGTGCTTCGGCAGCGGCTTCGGCAATTGCGGCATCATGGCGCTTTGTATCGGCTATTTTTTTGTCGGCTCCGGTAGTAGCGCGCCGCCTGGCTTTATCGATAACAGGCGCAACAGCCGCAACATCGGCAACAGCCGCAACATCGGCAACAGCCGCAACATCGGGCGAATCGGGCGGTGGTTCGGCAACATCGGCGGTGTCCGGAATGTTAGCCGCAACAGCCGCAACATCGGGCTGTTCGGGCTGTTCGGGCTGTTCGGGCGGGGCTTCCGCACCGGTCCCAGGTTCCTCGGCACCCGGCTCTTCTAGCGGGTCCGGGGCTATATCCGGCTCCGGGGCATCCCCTGCAGGATCGCCTGCGGGCTCGTTTTCAGGGGCATCCGGTTGTATAGGGTCGCCAAGAACGTCGCCGACATCGCCAACGTCGTCGCTGGTAATTTCGATTTCATCGCCAGATTGGCTTACTTCCGGGGTTTCTTCGATTTCCGCCGCGGTATCGGGCGTGCTCGGTGGCTGATTTTCATCGGGGTTTTTTGGATCAGGCATTGATCGGGGCTCCTATTAATTGAAAGGGTAACCGGGCCCGCAGGCCCGGTCTCCGACGCAGGTATAATTACGTTTAAAATTCTGTAGTAATTAGCCTGGCCGCTTTAATCATTTTACGCTCGGGGAATGTCCGAGCCCAATTGTTCGGTCCATCGGCCAACTCCGCATTGGTAGGCCCACCGTCTCCATTCGCCACCGATCCCGACAGGAATCGATAACCGACCGGATGCATAGCCCACTCGATGCGCGACCAAAGCGATTCTGAACCACCGCCATTACCCTCGGCTGGCTCGCGATCCACCTCGGCTGGTACCTTCGGATTACCAACGCCCCAGCGGGATGCTGAAGCACCGAATATCCAGGTATCGAAAACGCCGGCAGCGTTCGGCATTGAATCGTCAACGATTACGCGCCGACCCAGGAAGGTCGGAATATCAGCAGCAGCTGCGTTGCTGGAATCGGGGATAAAATCGATCAGGTTATTTTTCTGCGCCTTGCTGAAAACTATTGAGTGCATCATTACCGCGACGAAATCGCTCTGGCTATCGCCGGCTGTGGTAATGGCATCGATGAAAGCCTCGGCTGAGAAATCGGTAACCCCGGCTGTAAATGCGCCGGAGATATCGACGGTCAAATCATCCGTCACCTCGTTATTGGTAATGCCAGCACGCGGGTCATCATTCGGGGTTACCTGGGCATTATCGGAAAATACGCCCTGCCAGGTAGATACGAAAACCGCCTGCAAGCGCCTGCGCCAATATGCTGCCACGCGATTCGAAATAGCGCTGGACGGGTCATCGCCTGCAAGGGCGGCGACTAAATCCATAGTTGCCCAGCTGTTATTTCGCGATAGCCGGACGGCGAGCTCCTGATTCGTTTGTATCTTATTGGGGACAGCTATCGTCGCCGGATTATCGCTTGATACGCGGTCAGCCAGGATATTACTGTCGTCGTCGATATCGCGCCATGATGGTGCATTGAAGGTGGTGCCGCCGCCTGCTAGAAAACCGTCCAGGGCCGGATCGCGAACGACCACACCTGAATCTACCAGAGCCGTTTTCTGCTCGGTCATCGTTGCGACATACGGGGCGAAAATCTCGGGTACTACGACGTCTGCGATTCTTACTTCAGCCATGAGGGCTCTCCTAAATTATGCCACGCCCTCACGGCGTTTGGCGGTTGGGTAAAAGCGCATTCTACCGCACCGCGGTCACTGCGCCTAATTTTACTCCGGCAGCCTGCATCAAGCGCTCGGCGTTGGCCTTGTCGCTAGTATACAATTTGCCCTGATTGGTCAAATTCCAGCCGGCTTTGCTCCAGGGATTCTCGGCGGTGAGATCACCTCCGCCGCCCGGGCCTCCTAGATCATGGTCGGCTCCAGCCCCTTTCGATGGAGGCCAGAACATTCTGTACTGCGCGTCGCGCGCTGCTTGTGAGAAAAAATCGTCAGGCTTTTGATTCGGGCTCACCCCGCCTTTAGCGTCCAGCTTGGTGACGACCGTCCCGTCCTGAGCCACTTCGAAATTCGGCTCGATTAGGGTCACAAGGTTATTGATACCTTCCGGCGATGCCTTCGCCTTTTGCGCTGCGGTTGATAATGCGTTTCTAATTGTTGTCCCGCGGCTATCCTTGAGGGCGGCATCACGCTCGCCTTGCAGCTTTGTATTGGCCTCGGTAAGGGAAGCGACGTCCCGCTCCAGGTCGTGGAGGCGTGCGGTTACGTCTCCGTCCTGGCCGTTGCCGCCCTTGCCGTTCGGTTTCTCGCCGCCGGGCCCCGACGCCGAATCACCGAATTTTTTAAGGGCCCCTTCCACTACTTCTAGCACGTCATCACGACTAAGGGCCGACCCGTTCCTTCGGGCAAAATCCGAGCCTGCATCGGTAAAGCGTTTCTTCAGGGCTTCGGCATAATTGTCGAAATCCTCCTGCGTTTTCATTCCCTCGACTTGCAGCACGAATTTGCCGTCAGCCTCGTTATAGAAGGCTTCGAGCCCTTTGGGTATATCACCCTTTTCGGATAAAACGGCTTTTATCGACATAGATTAATAGCTCCTCTCACAGATGCTATGCGCGGACAGGCGGGATGATAACCCCGGGCGCGCGGAAACACAAAAGAAAATTATAGAGCCGGGGCCGGGACGCCTGCCCGCTGGAATCGCGCCGGGTCCTGATCGTATAGCTCGCGCAGCGTCCATCGGCTGCCCGATTGGTCGACGAATCCTGGCAGGTCGATTTCGCCCTTCCGAAATAAAACGCCCCGGGTAGGACCCAGCACTTCGTTTTGAAAAGCCACGTTTTGTCGGCCCAGCCACTTCTGGTATGTGGTAGAGACGGGCACCCGGCCCACGAGCTTATCGATTGCCCGGGATCTGGCCTGGCCTTTAAGCCCACGGAGGTTGCGCTCGGTAGCGGCCACCGCAGGACGGGTCCCCAGCTTGCGCCCATTGACTACCGGCACCCGGATTGATCGGCAATTGATGTGGACGGGCGGTATGGGTCCCTCGCCGACCGGAAATACCTCGCCGTCCAGGCTTTGACAAATTGGCGTGGTGCGCGAATCCAGGGTCGCGACATATTGCTCCCGGGGAATTATGCGCTTATTGGCTAGATACAAAGCCTGCCGCGATGCATTGCTTACAGCCGAGGTGGCCGTTTGCGCGAGGGTTTGGGCACCGCGCCTGGTAATCTCCCGGACGCCATCGGTACCGCCGAGCGCCCTGGTGCCGAATATCCGGCGGCTTATCTGTGTCGGGGATTCATCAAACAGCAGCCCTTGCCTAATTTCGTCCATCATTCGCCTGCGATCACCGCGGCTGTAGGTCCCGAGCCATTGCCGCAGCACCTCGTTTGTAAATGGCCTCGCCCGGACGATGCCCGCCAGGGTAGCAGCGGTCGGTAGGACCGGCTCGAATACCACCGGGAGGCTATCGGTAAGCACGCCCGACATAAATGCCGTTTCACCGATAGCCAGGCCCCGCAGCTCCTTCGTTACCAGGGCGTTTATTTGCGCGAAGGTAGGCTTATTAATCTCGGTTATTAGCTTGAGCGTTCGCTGCATTCGGCGGGTAGTAGCCGGGCCCGGGTCCCAGCCGAGGTGGGCGATCCTATCGAGGCGTGCCCGCAGGGCCCTTTGCAGCTCCGGCTCGCCCTTGTTTATCAGGCGATTGATGCGCGTCGCCAGCCCCTTGCCGAAACGGATTAGCTCCACTTGGTGCGCGAGCAGCTGGTCCCGTATCTCGTCGTTGACGGCCACGGATTAATCCTCGTCCTCGTCCCCGCCCTCGTCATCGGGCTGCTGCTGCCCAGGTAAATTACCGGGCCCGGCTTGCGGCAGGGGATTCCCGTCCTCGTCGACGCCCAGCATCAGCGGTGGCGGGTTGAGTATTTCGTTATCCTCCTCTTCGGCCAATACCGCCAGCTCCTCGTCAAAGGTCATTTCGGTGAAATCTTTTTGACGCATCCAATTGTGAATCGATTTAGCCGACAGCGGTATGCCGGCCTTTTTGGCCTGGGCGAATTTGATTAGATCGGTGGGGTCCGTACTCTCGTCGATAAAATCCAAATTGGGCTCTACCTTCACGTCGTCCGGATTGGCACCGACCCACAGGGCGCAATGCCGGAGGCTCGTTTCGAGCGCGGTAGCAGCCGTCATGGCGATAGTTTGAAGGGTAGCCGTCCGGGCTGCGACCCGGATACGCAGGGTTTCGGTGGATTCCGCCGACGAGCCGGATGACAGCAGCTTGATGCCCTCCTCGCCCGCGCGGGTGTAGTCATTCTCAAGGCTAGTACGCTGCTCGGCGAGCGCCTGGCTTTCGGGGCCTATGAATTTCGCGTCCGCGTCCGGATCGGGGAGGTTCAAATATGCTCCGGAGCCGATTATCGGCTTAGTATCCGCTCCAGGATTCTCTCCGTCGGAGGCCCCGATGTCGTACCCGATGATAACCAGGGTGTCCTGCCCGCTCATAAATAGCGCCGAGCGGTGATCGGCCTCGCCGCGGTATATCGCCAGGGATAGATTCGCCAGATTGACCAGTGGTACCTCGCCTGGCTTCACCGCGGTATCCGTTGTGTTGCAAAAAACAAACGGGATAAAATCGAGCGTGGTGCCGCGGATAGACGGCGTGATCGCCTCCTGCATTGTGCCGTCCCTTTCTACCTGCGTGGTGTAGATCGGCGCGTCCCCGGAGCCCAGGCTCAATGCCCGGAATCGGGGCACAAGGTTCCACGTGAAACGATCCCCGGTGTCGCGCTCGAATCGGCTCTCGTCGATTACGGTCAGCAGCAGCTTCCGCAATGCATCGCTGCGCTTGCCATCGTCCTGCTGCTTGATATCCCGGGTGCTGGTGTGATCGTCCCAATTTAGCAGCTGCGGTGCCGGGTATGCTATTAGCAGCGGCAAATCCCGCTCGGCGTCCACGTCGGCCAATAATCCCATCCGGCCATATAGCAGCTGTGCCATGTGCATTTGAATTAATAGGTCGTTCAATGATTCGCCCTTTGGCGTCGCAATTTCGCGCATATCTTCCAGGGCATCGGGCAGCTCGATATTCGCCGCCTCCCGGTCCAGGATTCCGGCCAAAGCCCTGACCGTTTCCTTGACTAGATCGGGGAAAAATGCCCGGGTCAAATATGCGGTGTATAAATCCAGGCCCTCCTCGTCCAGCTTCGTGCGGCTAGATGACAGCGCCCGCATCCCGCTGGTCGCTGGAAGGTATACAGTATTTCTCGATTTGATGTGCCGCTGGCCCTCGTTGGTATCGAACATAGTTACCCAATCGGGTCGCCTGGCCGTGTAATCCGGGTGCGGCGTTGCGATAGCGGAGCCGCCTGCGCCCTGCTTGGAGGGGACTGTAGTGATTCCAGGTTGAAGCGGTGCTGTGGCTTGGACTAATAAATCGGGCATTAGTGGGCTCCTGATATTGCGCCTGACGTTGGCTTTCGTGGTTGCCGTACAGCCCGGTGGTATGCACGAGAGAAGGCGTCTACCTGATCAGAAAACGACCCGCCCGGGAAAGCGCAAAGCTCGTCCAGAAACGGTCCATTCCAGGCCCCTCGTACAACGTAGACATTGCCGGCCTCGGCTTGAGCAGCTGGGGCCTCGGCCCGGATCGACTTATCGCCCGATTCAGGCGAGTAGAAAATCCGGTGTCTCGGAAAATCCGCAGCGATATCCTCGGCCTGCGCCTTTCCGGCTTGTCCCGGGTCCTGTGGGAAATCGATCACGACCGATCTCCCGTCCTGATCGCCTATGTTTCTCATTGTTGTCCGTACCTTGCCGGGCGATCCGCGAAGACGCATCACGTCCTCGACGTATATCCTGCGCTCAAAATAGGTAATTAACAACCCCACCGTATAGGCAGCCCTCGATGCATTCGCAGCGGTATCCGCGGTGGCTGCCAAATCCCAGCCGCGTACTTTCACCCCGCCCTTCGGGGCCTTATCGACAAATTTATCTTGGAACCATTCGCGCTTAAATAGCCCGCCTTCGCGTGGGTGCGGTCGCTGCTGCAGCTGGCCGGCCCGGGCATACGAGCCGATTTCTATCTCCAGCGCTGTTAGCCGGGGCTCATTGAATAGCTGGGGCCAGAGCAGCTCGCCCTCCGTTTCGCGGAAATCCCCGGGCAGCGTCCGGCCGGATTTTGCCAGCTGGATCGGCACCGACACATAAGGGTGCTTTTTTTCGTACCGGGCGGGCAGGCATAGATGCACGAGCTCGGCCTCGTCCGCTATCATCGCGCCGGCGTAATCGCGCTCGTGCAGGCGCTGCATCATTACGCAGGCCCCGCCATCCGTTGAGCGCACCCGGGTAGGCAGCGCCATTCGTATTCTGTCGACTATCGCGTCCCGATTATCGTCCGATTCGGCCTGCTCCACGTTATGCGGATCGTCCAGGATTACGAAATCACCGCCCTCGCCCATGATCCCGGACACCGACGAGCTAAATCGATAGCCGCCCTTATCGTTTGCGAAGCGGGTTTTTTGATCCTGGTCGGACCGCATTTGCAGCTTCGTTTCGCGCAGGGCACCGACTATGTTTCCCCACCGGCGCTGGTACCATTCCGAGCGGAGCAATACCCGGGTTTTATCAGCGTCGCGCAGCGCCAAATCAGCGCGGTATGAGGTAGCCATGAAGCGCTTACCCACGCGCTCGGCTTTGGTCCAGCACCATGCATTAAGCAGCACCGATACCGACAGGGATTTCATGTGCCCCGGTGGAATGTTGAGCAATAGCCGAGGGATTTCGCCGGCTATAAATGCCTCCAGGTATTCGTCCATTATCTGAATATGCCGGCCATCGATGAAGGGCACCGGGTCGAGGTATTCCCACGCCTCCTGGGTAAATAAATACAGGCTGCTTTCCATACGCTCGGCCAGCCGGGCGTCTAGATAAGGCAGGTCCTCGTATTCATCCGCTGTCGCCGTCGCGCCCACGTAGCTTCCGTTGTAGTAATACCAGCTGCCGCAATTCATTGTCGGACAGGTTATCGGTATTTATGTCAGCTGCCGGCGGGCTCATGGAGCCGTCGGGGCTGGTTACCTCCAGGGCGGTTTTCGTTTTGTATAGCGGATGGCGGCGGGTGAGGCATAATTCCAGCAGGCGGTCGCTTCTTACATTCTGCTCGTGGAATCGCGTCTCCTTTACATCGGGCACGCCATCGAGCCCGGATACCACGTGCAGATATGGCGTCTCTTTCGTGACGCCAAATACACCGCGCTTGATCGCCTCGGCCTCCACATTATCCATAAATTCGGCCTCGGCATCGTCCCACAGGCTTGCGAAATCCCCGTCCCGCTTCCGCAGCTCATACCAGGACGTGCGACCTATCTGGCCCTCGATGGCGGATTTTACAACGCTGCCGGTGCCGCGCAGCTTGTCCAGGAACAGCACCCTGCGCCTTTTTGTAATCGATTTTTTCCGCGCCATATCACAGCTCCTTGTCCGCGAATAGCTGATTATATCGGTCGATTATCAGCTGGCAGTAATTGGGGTCCAATTCAATACAGCGGGAAATGCGCCCGGTCAGCTCGGCGGCGATAAGGCTCGTGCCGGTGCCGGCGAAGGGATCGAATACCAGCTGCCCCGGGGACGAATTATTTAGAATAGGCCGTCGCATACATTCGACCGGCTTTTGATTCGGGTGCGCGTGTTCCAGGACCTGCAATATGTCGATATTCCAAATAGTCGACTCCTTCCTGGAGCCCATCCATTCGGGCGACCCGCCCTTGCGTACAGCATAAAAGCAGGGCTCGTGCTGCCAGTGATAATTCCCCCGGCTCATTGCGAAGCGATTTTTTGACCAGATGATTTGGCTGCGGATTTCGAAACCGGACCGGATCAAGCTGTCGGCCACCACATGGCTTTGCAAGCTGGCGTGCCAAATATAGGCCACGCTGCCTTTAAAAATGTCCCACACCTCCTTCCAATCGGAGCGGTCGTCGCCGGCGATGATATCGCGCTCCGGGTGTGGCCGCATTCGATTACGCCAATTCGCGTCCAGGTTCACCCCGTATGGTGGGTCGGTAACCATCAGCTGCGGCACCTCCTTGCCGAGCAGCTCATAGTGCACCGCCTTGTCGGTGGCATCCCCGCAGATTACTTTGTGTGGGCCCAGCTCGATTACTTGCCCGGGTACTATATGAGATTCGACGGGCATTTTAGTCGGGTCGTCCTCGTCGTCCCGGCGATTGCGCTCGCTGATACGCTCGAGCTCATTTATAACTTTATTCCGGTCCCGGTCCGAAAATCCGGTCAGATCCAAATCGAACGACGCCTGCTCCAGGGCGTCAAATTCAATAGCGAGCATTTCTAGGTCCCAGCCCGCCAGCTCGGCCAGGCGATTATCGGCGATTACATAAGCGCGGGCTTCCGTTTCGGTCATGTAATTTAGGTCCAGCGTCGGCACCTCCGTAAGCCCCACGACGGTAGCCGCCAGGCATCGGGCGTGGCCGGCGACAATCATCAGCTGCCCATCGGCGTCCTCGCGGATCAGGACCGGGTTTGTAAATCCAAATTCTTTTATGCTGCCGGCTATTTGCTGGATTTGCTGGTCGGTATGGGTGCGGCTGTTCCTGGCGTAGGGTATCAGGGATTTAATAGCCCGGTATTCTACCGCGACCGGGGCTTCTTCTTCGGGACTAGCCATCACGGCTCCTCGCATCACGCGGGTTTTATTGTAGGGTTGTCGGGCTATATTCGAACAGAATTAGCTGCAAACGTCACGCATTCCGTCCAATAATTGTCCATTCCGGCACCGATTGGTGTCATATCAGCACGATTTCTACCGAATACTGCGCCTCCACGATTGCTCGCTTCAGGCGGGATAGCGGCGTGTCCATCCCCTTAACGTCCTCGATTACCTCCGAGCCCGTCCTGGTATCGGTATATTTAAAATCGGCGAAATAGGCTGCCTGGCGTCCGTTCGGATATCCCCGGGATTTAAGCAGTATTGGATTATCGGGCAGGCCCAGCGGGTATTTCGGTTGCAGCTCTAGCTCGGTAATTTCCCCGGCCTGGACGAGCATTTTAAGCTCGCCATAACGCCTGCCCTCCCGCTTCGATGGGAATCGATGTCCGTCGATTTCTACCGGCTCGGCTCCGTATTTATGGAAGCGGGTCATTCGGCGGAGGTATGCATTCAATGAGCGCGGGCTCCGGTATTTTGACGGGTGCGCTTTCCGCACCACGGGCAATCGCCTGGGCCACGAGCAAATCGATTACCGCCTCGCTCTCTTTAGCCAGCGCGCGTACTACCGGCGGCGGCGGTGTTGGCTTAACAGCGGGAACAGCGGCAACCGCGGCAACATCGGCGGTGTTGGCCGGGTTAGCCGATGTTACCGGAACAGCGGCGATATCGGGCGTGTTCGGAGTGTTGGGCGCAACAGCGGCAACATCCGGAACAGCGGGCTCGGTGATCGACGTGCCGATTACCCGGCCCCAGGCGCTGTAGTATTGCGTTATGTTAGGAGATATTCTTTTGAATCGGACGATGGGAGGACGGGCTTTTCGGACGGGGCATTCTGGCTTACTGTCACCAGAATTAGGATTGCAGCCATTACCGCCGCCAGAATCAGCGCGAGAGCCACGTCCGCCATTAGGCCCGGGACCTGGCGGGCTGCCGTTATCGCCGCCTTTATCATCTCCGTTATCGTCATGCCCGTTGTCCCCGTCGTCGTGGCCGTCGCTATGACCGCCGCCGCGATCATGGTCGCCGCCGTGGCCCTTGTCGCCGCCGTGGCCCTTTCTGGCATCGGCGGGCGTGAGAATTATAACGATAGCCATCAGCAGCACGATTACAAGCGCTGCGATTAATTGCCGATTGCCTCGGCTTCCGGGTCCTCGATTTGATACCCAGCCGTTACCTCGGTCAGCTTCTTCATGCATTCCAGCTGGCCGTCCACTTCCTTTTTCCCGTCCTGGTATTGATCCAAATAACCGCCGCCATCTACTGGCTCGCCGCTGTTGAATTTCGCCAGGCACCTCGATTGCTCGTATACAATCCGGTGCTTCTTTCCCATCCGCTGCACGCGGAGCTTTGGTATGACAGCCATCACGGCCTCCATTCATGTAGTTTTTTTTGTTCATCGATCCGCTCCCGTTCTTCATATTCCCAGCGCTTCATGGCGCTCCGCAGCTTGGCGTGGTAATACCAACCGACAAGGGCCGAGCTTAACGACCCCAGCGCTGCCAATATTAGCAGAGATAGAATCCAATGCTCGCTGAAGAAATCAATCACGGCTGGGAATCGTAGCACCGGGCGCTACAATACACCAGATAAATCAGCTATTATGCCAGCGGAATAGATACGTTCGACTATGGGGTACCTGTGAGATATTTAGGCGCGAAGGCGGGCTCGGGAACATACCAGGCTATTATTAATTTGATGCCGCCGCACGAGACATATATCGAGCCATTTTTCGGCACCGGCGCAATCATGCAGCTCAAAATTCCGGCGAAGCATAACGTCGCTATTGACAAGGATATCACCGCGGGGCTTCCCGCGATTGTCCGGCTTCGCGGGCAATGGCCTGACGCCCTATTCGAAATCCATAAAGCCGACGCCTTCGGATATTTGAAAGGCGCTTTTAATCGGGAAACCCTCGTGTATTTAGACCCGCCTTATATGCATTCGACCCGGACGTCGAAATGCCGCTATAAGCACGAATTATCCGATGACGACCACTGGGAGCTGCTCCGGATACTCCGGGCGATGAGCTGCAATGTCATGTTGTCGGGCTATCGAAATCCTCTGTATAACAAATCGCTGGCAAATTGGTTCAGCTTGGATTTCCAGGCAATGACGAGGGGCGGCGTGCGTACCGAAACGGTGTGGTGCAATTTCGACCCCGGGGCTATCCATTACCACACGTTTGCGGGTAAAAATTTCACCGATAGGCAGCGGATAAAACGGAAGGCGGCGCGATGGGCGTCCCGGTATGCGAAGCTGCCGCCCGGGGAGCGCCAGGCGGTTTTGGCTGCGATCCTGGCTTCAGATCCTGAATAGATAAAAACGTCTATGAGCGATCGTGCGATCGGGGCAGC